>FWPV01001779.1_pt1 | contig 56637 bp, 47 predicted proteins | sample 2228371 | NCBI WGS metagenome assembly FWPV01 (sample SAMEA103939776, study PRJEB20133) | metagenome
CGAGCCGCAGCTGCGACGCTTCCTTCTCCCCCTCTCCCAATGTTGGGAGAGGGGGGCGGGGGGTGAGGGCCTACCGCGCTTCCTTGGATTTCCCGAGGCCTTGCGAGCTGTCGAGGAGGTGCGGCTGCGAGCTGCAGCTGCGGTGGCATCCTACTCTTAAACATCGCACCGGCAGAGTGCGTTCTTTTTTTATACCGAAATAGATATTTGGTATAAATTTTGGCCAAACTATTGACAATTTATAGACCAAAATGCTATTGTAACAACGCCACGTGTTTTCTTCTATCGAGTTTTAAGCGATGCTTGCACGCGATTTGGCCGCCGAGCAGTTGCGGCGGCGCATTGAAAGTGGAGAGCTGAAGGCGGACAGCGCGCTGCCGTCCGAACGCGAGCTGGCCGAGATGCTCGGCGTCAGCCGCATGACGGTGCGCGTGGCGATCGAGCAGTTGGCCGGCGAAGGGCTGCTCGTGCGGCGCCCCAACCGTCGCACACTGGTGGCGGGCGACAAGATCAGCCGCAGCGCCAGCTTCATGTCCTTCAGCGAAGAGATGCAAGCGCGCGGCTGGCGTCCTCACTCGGTGGTTCGCCAGATGACGACGGCGGTCGCCGACGTGGCGGTCGCCGCTCAGCTCAATCTGGAGGTGGGAGCGAAGGTTATTTACCTGGAGCGTTTGCGCTTCGCCGACGATGAACCGCTGGCGCTGGAGCGCGTCCACCTTCCCTATGCGCGCTTCGCCGGGTTGTTCAGTTTCGACCTTGCCCAGCGCTCGCTCTATGCCCTCATGGAGCAAGAGTTCGGCGTGCGGCCGGTGCTTGCCGAGGAGAGCGTGGAGGCGGTCTTGTTGTCCACCGAAGAGGCGGAAATTTTCGGGGTTGCGCCAGGGGCGCCTGCGCTGCTCACGCGGCGCATCACGCATGACAGCGAAGGCAGGGTGGTCGAGGCCGCCACCAGCCTCTATCGCGGCGACCGCTATCGCATGGCGCTCGTGCGACGACGATGACGGGCGTGTGCAGAGAGGCGTTCACAGAAAACGCAAAAGTAATCAAGGAGTGTTTGCGTGGATCATCAGCAAAAGGCGGAGGCGTTTCTTCGGCAGGTGCGAGGACGCCTGATCGTTTCTTGCCAGGCGTTGCCGCATGAGCCGCTCTACGGCGCCGAGATAATGGCGCGCATGGCGCTGGCGGCCGCGCAAGGCGGCGCCGCCGCCATCCGCGCCAACACTCCCTCGGATGTTCGCGCCATTCGCGGCGTCGTCTCGTTGCCGATCATCGGCCTCTACAAGGCGGAGATCCCAGGCTACGACGTCTATATTACGCCGACCCTGGCGCACGCGTGCGAAATCGCTGCAGCCGGCGCCGACGTCATCGCCATCGACGCCACGGCGCGGCCGCGGCCCGAATTCACCGACCTGAAGTCCTTCATCGCCGCCATCCATCGAACGACCGGCCTTCCGGTGCTCGCCGACGTCTCGACCGTTGAAGAAGGCGTCGCAGCGGAGGCGGCCGACGCCGACTTTGTGGCGACGACGCTGTCAGGCTACACCCCCTACAGCCCCCAGCAGGACGGGCCTGACATCGCCCTGGTCGCCGCCCTGAGCCGCGTGCTGAAGACGCCCGTGATCGCCGAAGGACGCTATCACACGCCGGAACAGGTCACCGCTGCGTTGGCGGCGGGAGCTGTGAGCGTCGTTGTAGGAGGCGCCATCACGCGGCCGCAGGAGATTACGCAAAGGTTTGTGAAAGCGATCGAAACATTCAAACGCTGAGAGAGGAGCGTCTGTCTTTGCCGCAAGCAGTTGTCTCGATCATCCCGCTCGATGATCGCTCTGTGAATTATGAATGTTTGCAAATGCTTGGCGAGGCCGCCGGCTTTGAAGTGCGCCTGCCGCCGAAAGCATGGTTGGGCACACCCTGGCGCATCGGCGAGATGGAACTGTTGCGTGGGTGGCTGCTCGAACAGGCGCAATCCGCAGACGCCCTGATTGTCGCCGTCGATACGCTGGCTTACGGCGGGCTGGTCAACTCGCGGCGCTCCACCGACAGCCTGGAGACAGTCATGCAGCGTCTCGCTTCTCTGCGCGAGATCAAGCGATCTCGCCCCGAACTTACGCTGCTGGCCTTCAACGTGCTGATGCGCATCACGCGCAGCAACGACGCCGAGGAGGAGAAAGCCTATTGGGCGGACTATGGCGCGCGCATCTTTCGCCTTTCCTATCTCGAAGACCGCGCCGCCATGGCCGTCGCTGCGCCCGCCGAACTGGAAGAGATTGCGGCGCTGCGCCGGGAAATTCCCGCTGCCCTGGTCGAGGATTTCCTGGCCGGGCGCACCCGCAACCACGCCGTCAACCGTACGATGATCGAATGGGCGGCGCAGGGCGTCTTCGACTATCTCATCATTCCCCAGGACGACACCGTCGACTATGGCTGGAACATCGCCGAAGCGCGGCGTCTGCGCCACTATGTGAACGAGATCGGCGCGACGGATCGGGTCTCGATCTATCCCGGCGCCGATGAGACGGCGATGCTGTTGCTGGCGCGCTACGCCGCCCGTTGCGCCGGCTTTGCCCCGCGCGTGCGACTGCGTTACAGCGGCGCCGGCGCCGATCAGGTGATCACCGCTTATGAAGACCGCCCCATGACGGAAATGGTCAAGGCGCACCTGGGGCCGCTGGACGGCGTGGTGACCGAAGCCCCAGACGCCGACATCGTTCTCTTTGTGAACGCACCTGCTGAGGCGCAGGGCAATGGCCCCGAACAGTGGGCGCTGCGTTTGAACGAGGCGGAGATCGCGGCGCTGTCATCCGCCTCTCAGGCGGCGCTGGCCGCCTATCGCCGACACAGCAGCGGCGCAACCACCCTGCGCGAAATGCACAGCGTGCGCCGCAACCTGCCGGAATTCGTGCGGGCGTTGGCGCAGGAGATCGCCGCCGGAAGCACCTGCGCCGTGGTCGACGTCGCTTTTGTCAATGCGGGCGACCTGGCGTTGGGCGAGCTGCTGACGCGTATGCCGACGCTCAGCCAGTTGGCGGCCTACGCTGGCTGGAACACAGCTGGCAATACGCTGGGCTGTGCGCTCGCTCATGTCGTGATTCGCCATCTTCAAATCTTGCATGGCGCAACCCTGGGAGCATTGGCTGCGCATGCGCGCTTTCTCTTCCTGCGCCTGGTTGAGGATGTTCTATTCATGGCGAGATTGCGCAGCCAGATCGCCGTGGAGACGCTGCCAACGCTGGGGCTGCCGATCACGCTGGGCCATGTCGGCGAGCATACAGAGACGGTTCGTGCACAGGTCGAGCAGCGCCTCACTGCGGCGGCGGCGCAACTGGCGCAGGAGCGTTTCGTCGGCGCACGCTTATGCGCAGGCGACACGTGCATCACGCTAGAAGATCTGAAAGTGACCGGCGTCGAGCTGCCGTGGGGCCGGCTGTTCGACCTCACGATGGACGTGGAAGCGGCCTATGCAGTTGCCTGAGCCGATTCTGGTCTTCGACATCGGCGGCACGAAGGTGGCGGCTGCGGTGCTGGAGCCGGACTTCAGCCTGCATCAACGCCAGGAGATCGCCACACGGGCGGCGGAAGGGCCGGAGCGCGTTGCACAGCGGACGGCCGCCCTCGGTCACGCCGTCATGCGCCGGTATGCGGGGGTGCAGGGGGCCATACGGCGGGCCGGCGTCGCCAGCGCCGGCCAGATCGACCGGAAAACCGGCGTCGTGCGCTACGCCACCTTTCATCTGCCGGGGTGGATCGGCTTCCCCCTCGGTGAACGCCTGGCTTCGGCGCTGGAGATGCCCGTATCTGTGGACAACGACGTGAACTGCCACGCGCTGGCCGAGGCGGTGCTGGGCGCCGGCCGCCCCTATCGCCATTTCTTGCTGGCGGCGGTGGGCACGGGCGTCGGCGGCGGCGTGGTGATTGATGGCAAGTTATATCGAGGGCGGTTAGGCGGCGCAGGCGAGATTGGGCAGGTGTTGGTCGAGTTGCAAGGTGGCCGCCCTTGCAGCGACCAGTTGAGCGGCTGTCTCGAGGTGTACGCCGCCACCAGCGTGATGCTGCAGCAGAGCGGTTATGCATCGGTGCAGGCGCTGGCGCAGGTGTATTGCAACGGCGAAGCCGTTCCCGCCGTCGATGAAGCGGCGAGGTGGCTGGGCTGGGGGTTGGCGAGCATCGCCCACGTGCTTGCGCCGGAGGCGATCCTGATCGGCGGCAGCGCCGCCCTGCTCGGCGCGCGCTATCTCGACGCAGTGAAGGCCGCCTTCGTCGAACGCACGCTGCCTTCGCATCGAGACACTGCGTTGTTGTTCACACAATTGGGCGCAGACAGCGGACTGATCGGCGCCGGCCTGATTGCGGCGGAAGGGTAACGTCAAACAGACGTTGCGTTTGAGTGGGTCGGGCAGGTCAAAGTTCAGTCCGCTGTGAGTCGCAATTCTTGCCTCGGTTGATTTTCAGGTGTGTTTTTCCAGAAGGGGTGAAGCCATGTCAGAACAATCGAAACATTCAATGAGTCGGCGTGCATTTTTGCAGATGGTTGGCGCTGGGGGTGCAGCCATGGCGCTGGCGGCCTGCGCAGTGCCTGCAGCCCCTGTGGCTGCGCCGGGAGGGCAGGCCGGCGGTCAACCTGCGGCTGCAAGTGGACAGGTTTTTCTCAATTACTGGACCGGCTGGAGCGGCTTTGAGTTTGATGAGCTGCAAAAGCTGGTGGACAAGTTCAATCAGGAGCATGAAGGCGAGATTTTCGTCAACATGACGACCGTTTTCGGGCAGTATGAAAAGGTGCTGACGGCTATCGCTGGCGGCAATCCACCCGATGTTGTGTCGGCGGTCTGGCTGCGCCAGTTGGTCTCGATGGCTTCGCGCAACGGTCTGCAGCCCATCACCAAGTACGCCGAGGCGGCGGGCATCGATGGATCAGAATACTTCCCGCAGTTCTGGGACGCCTGGTGGTGGAATGATAATTTGTGGGGGCTCATGATCACCTCTAACTCCCAGGTGATCGCCTACCAGCCAGCCTTGTTCGAGGAAGTCGGAGCGGACCCGAACAATCCACCCAAGATGACGCCGGAGTTAGACGAGATCGCTCAGAAGCTGGAAAAGTTTGACGCCAACGGGAACATCGAGCGCGTTGGATTGCTGCCGGCTGGGTTGACCTGGTGGGGACGCGTCTTCGGAGGTAGCTTCTACGATGCAGAAAATCAGAAGATCACCGCTAACGATCCCCGAATCGTGGCGGCGTTGGACTGGGAAGCGTCCTATCGGCAGCGCTTGGGCCCCGAAAAAGTGGCGGCGTTCCAAAGCGGCTTCGGCGATTACATGAGCACGCAGAACTCCTTCTTTGTCGGCAAAGAAGCCATGACGCAGGTGGGCGAGTGGTTCATTCAGTTCCAGAAAAAGTTTGCGCCTGACCTCGTGATGGAGTTCATGCCGGCGCCCTATCCCGAAGGCGGCAACGAAAACACCACTACGTTCGACGGCAGCGTCTTCACAATCCCGACCGGCGTCAAGGCGCCCGATGCATCGTGGGAGTTCATCCGCTGGCTCAGCGAGCCGCAAAACATGGGCGATTTCTGCTACGCCATCCAAAACGTGCCTCCGAAGATCGCTCCCGCCTCCGAAGAGCGCTTCGTCAGCGACCATCGCTTCCAACTGGCCGTCAACCTCTTGAACGGCCCGCATGCGTTTGGCCCGGACAAAATGCCGGTCAATGACCTGCTTTACTCACGGCTGGCGGAAGCTGAAAGCGCTGTATTTAATGGACAGATGAGTGCACAGGAGGCATTGGATCAGGTGACTGCCGAAGTTCAGGCGGAGTTGGACAAAGTGCTCCAGCGCGGCAGCTAATACAGCTATTAGGCCCCCAGTTCATCCTCTCTCTGGCGAGGGATGCGCAGCATCCCTCGCCAGAGAGCGAGTGTCGGTGAATGCGATCTTACAGGAATCATCAGCATGACAGCAGCAACCAACGCCCGAACCCTGAACCTGAATGCACGCAAGCTGCGCTCGCTTCTGACCGGACTTGCCTTCATATCGCCGGCAATAATCGGTTTCCTGGCGTTTGCAGCCTGGCCGATTGTGCAATCTCTCTACTATAGCTTCACCGACTACAACGTTCTGCAGCCGCCGATCTTCATTGGCCTGGAAAACTATCGAGACCTGCTCAACGATCGCGTCTACGGCATCGCTCTGCGCAATACACTTTACATGGTGTTCATTGGGTTGCCTATCCATTTAATCTTCGACTTTTTGATGGCGCTGCTGCTTGCGACGCAGATCCGTGGATTGTCGATCTATCGGACAATCTTCTACCTTCCTTCGATCACGCCTGTGGTGGCGGCGACCATTGTCTGGCTGTGGTTGTTCAATGGCCAGTACGGCATTTTGAACGTATTTTTAGAATGGCTTGGATTCCAGCGCATCGGCTGGCTGACCGATCCTCGCTTCACAAAACCTTCGCTGATTTTTATGGGGTTGTGGTTCGGAGGAAACACGATTCTCATCTATCTCGCCGGGCTACGTGATGTGCCGGTCTCGCTGTTAGAGGCGGCGGAGCTAGACGGCGCCAATGCCCTGCGCAAGACCTGGCATGTAACGTTGCCGATGATGAGCCCCGTCATTTTCTACACAATCATTATCAACGTCATCGGCTACTTCCAATATTTTACGGAAGCATGGGTGTTGACGGCAACACGCGACGGCTCGGCCGGCGGCCCTCTCAATTCGATGCTGTTCTACGCCATGTATCTCTATCAGTCGGCGTTCCAGTTGTTCAAAATGGGATATGCAAGCGCGCAGGCGTGGATTTTATTTGCCATCGTGCTGCTTGCGACCGCCGTGCTCTTCCGCACTTCTGGTTGGGTTTACTATCGTTCTGAGGAGTAGCTATGCGCGCAAGCAAACCTCTCATGCCCCCCGCCTTTTCACTCCAGTCGCTGGGGTTGCATAGTCGCCGCAGACAGAGTGCGCTCATGAAGGGCTTCGCCTACGTCGTCTGCACGTTGATGGCTGTGGCGTATGTCTTCCCTCTCTATTGGATGATCACGACGGCCCTGAAAACAGACGTCGAAGTCTTTCTCGTGCCACCCAGCCTTTTTCCAAAAGATCCGCAATGGGGAAATTTTATTGCTTCAACCCAGTATATTCCGTTTTGGCTATATATGTACAACACTTTGGTGATCTGCGCGCTGACCATTCTTGGCACCGTGATCTCCTGTTCGCTCATTGCGTATGGGTTTGCGCGCGTGAAGTGGCCTGGCCGCAACCTTGTGTTTCTGATCTATTTGAGCACGATTATGTTGCCCGCCCAGGTGACGATGATTCCCCTTTATATTGTCTTTCGTCAGCTTGGTTGGGTGGGCACCATCTGGCCGCTCGTCGTGCCCGCCTTTTTTGGCAACGCACTTTACGTCTTTCTGCTGCGTCAATTTATGATGACTATTCCCAACGAGCTGTCGGATGCGGCGCGTATCGATGGCGCAGGGGAATTGGGCATCTTTTGGCGAATCATTGTGCCGCTGATTAAACCGGCGCTGGCCACCGTAGCGCTATTCACCTTCGTCGCCACCTATCGAGATTTTTTAGGACCGCTGATCTACCTCACCGAACAAAATCAATGGACTATCTCGCTTGGTCTCAAAATGTTCCAGAATATGTATGGCGCGCAGTGGCAGTTGATGATGGCGGCTGCAACGCTGACCATGATTCCAACCGTAATTCTGTTCTTTTTAACGCAACGCACCTTTATTGAAGGAATCGCTCTAACAGGAATTAAGGGGTAGAACCGCTTGCTTTGCCTGACATTGTGGACAAAGCGAGGCAGCATCCCCATGCTCTGTCAGGTGCTTCATCAAAAGTGGTGATGTATGAACAAACTGCGCATCGGGGTTATCGGCGCTGGGGGAATCGGCGATGCTCACCTGCGCGCCTACGCCGCCTGGCCTCAGTTATGTGAAATTGTCGCAGTTGTCGACGTCGATTTGGCTATCGCTCAGGCGAAAGCCTCCCGTTATCATGCCACAGCCTTCGGCGATTATCGTCTGATGTTAGAACAATGCAGCCCAGACGCTGTAAGCATCTGCACGCCACCCAAGTGGCATCTCCCCATTGCGCTCGATGTAGCGGAACGAGGGATCGCCTGTCTCTGTGAAAAGCCGCCAGCGCGCACCCTGGCCGAGACCGAAGCGATTGTGGCTGCATTCGAGCGCTCAGGCGCAATCTTGCAATTCGCTTTCTGTCATCGTTTCCATGAACCGGTGCGTCAGGTGAAGGAGTTGATCGGCGCCGGCAAACTGGGCAAAATCGTCCAGATTTATAACCGCTTCGGCTTTCGTTTTGAGCGCGCTGCGACGTCATGGTTTACCGATCCAGAGATAGCAGGCGGCGGCGTTCTGATCGACACGCTGGTGCATAGCATCGACATTTTCCGAATGCTTGCCGGAGAGATCGAGCGTATCGATGCCGTTGTTTCAACCACGCTCCCTATTTCCGTGGAGGATACGGCCTCGATTCAAGTTACCAGCCATTCCGGCGTGATTGGCTCGTTGAATTGTAGTTGGGTGACGCCGGTCTCCGAAGCCGAGATTCGGGTGTGGGGCACGGAAGGCGAAGCAATTATCGATTACACAACAAACGGCGGCGCACGCTATCGCTTGAGCAGCGACTCAGAGTGGACGGCGCTTCCGGCGATGGCGCCCGACCGATTTGTTCTCCAGGCTGCCCACTTCTTGAACTGCGTACGTTATCGCCAATCCCCGCTCGTCGGCGCCGCCGACGGCCTGGCGGCGATGTGCGCAATCGAGGCGGCGTATCGTTCGGCCGGCAGAAAATAGTCCACAAAGATGTGGTACAATCTCCAAAGGAGGCGGATCCATGGCGGCGTTAAATTTTCCCAAAGCAAGAAATTGACTGGTTTACGTTCAACGAAGGGCGCTATGAGTGGTTGCCTGTCGATGCGGAGGGCGTGGTGCGCAGCCAGGTTTTCCCTGGGCTTTGGCTCAACCGCACTGCGATGTTGGAAGGCGACCTGGCGCAAGCGCTGGCGACGCTGGAGAAAGGGCTGGCAAGCGAGGAACATGCAATCTTCTGTCAGACGCTCAGACAGCGCAGCGCAACGCCATAGCGCCTCTCTCGCCTTGTTACGGGTTGCAGAACGGACAATTGCCGGGGTCGGCGAAAGTCTCTTCAGCTCCCTCGGTTGATTGATAAGCACAGCGATTGCATTGAAAGCGGTAAGCCGATGGCAGCCTCGTCGGAAGGCGACACCATCGGCATGGCAGGCCGGGGATGACTTCGATCTGTTGAAAACCGGGCGCTCCACACGCAGGACAAAAGCGCGCCATCTCCTCAAGCAGGTCGAGCGTGGCGCAACGGATATTCTGCATTCGCGTGGGATTGCAGTGCGCCCGCAAATCGGATTCGATAAAAACCGACTGTCCCCCATTGGCGTCGAGCAATTGTTGCACCGCCTGCACAAAAGAATCCCTATCTTTAAGACCCTTCACCATGCCTTGAGCCTCATGTTCAGAGCGTCTCACCACCATAGCGTGGCTGGGGAATCCTCCGCGGTGCGCCAACTCCAGCGCTTGCTGAACGTCGTTGACTGCGCCGTGCACCCAGCGCACGTTCGCCGTGAGATGCTGACCGACGATTTCAAGGCCATGGCGTCGATCCAGGAGAAGCACAATTTCGAGGTTGCCTGGAATCAGCTCAAACGACGGATGAGGGCCGAAAGAACCTTCGCTGGCCAGGGCGAGATCGACGGACGCTAGCTCGGCGGCGCTGATGGCCTTAGCGCGAGCAGCCTCGATCATGGAGCCAACTCTGGGAATCTCGCGCGTGAAGGTTCCAAAGCGGTCGGTGTCGAAGCCGGGCAACGTAAAAAGTTCAATTCCGGCATGCTGGGCAAGGAGCGGCCCCATTGCCTGCTCCTTGCCATGTTGCGTTGCACAGACAGCGCGACGCCCGCCAAACCATCGATGCAGCCGTTCGCCCATTACTCTCCCTGCCCCAACGAGTATCCGGGGCGACCATCGAAGGTGTAGAGATGTTCGGTTTTGATCACATCCATGCCGGCGCCGTGTAAGGCGGCCAACAATGCCAGCACCTGGTCGAAGTTCACGGCGCCGCCCTCGACGGGCATGAAGCGACAGCGCCAGTGGTCGGTGCAGAATGTCTCCGGAAGGCCGTCCGGGTAGACTTTGACGCCGCGATTGGTGATCATTTTGAGCAGCCACGGCTCCGGCGCCGCCTCCTCGAGCATCTGCCCGAGCAAGTTCGAGCTGCGATTGGCTCCGTTCCACTCCAGGAAAACATCGACGCCTACAAGTTGCTTTTCGCTGCGAGCCACAGGGGACGGCGTGACGTTCACCCCGCCGGCTCGATAGCGCACCGGCGGTAGGTGACGCGGCTCCTCGCCGAGCCGGGCAATCACGGCCTCCGCAAATTCCTGCGTTGTTGCGCGCACGCGGCTGGTCTTTGGATCGTACACGTCAGCAGTGTGGATGCCGTCCTCAATCGTGCGCAGCCAGGCGTTCTTGATCAGCTCCGCCGTGTCGGGCGCTCCGACGTGCACAAGCATCTGCGTGGCGGCCACCAGCAGCCCTGAAGGATTGGCGATCCCTTTTCCGGCGATGTCCGGCGCAGACCCATGCACGGCTTCAAACATTGCAGCCTGGCTGCCGATATTCGCCGAGCCCGCCAGCCCAACTGAACCTGCGATCTGCGCAGCAATGTCGGAGAGAATATCGCCGTAGAGATTCAGCGTCACAATTACGTCGAATCGTTCCGGCGTGTCCGCCAGTCGCGCAGCGCCGATGTCGATAATCTGATGCTCCGCCTGAATGTCCGGATATTCGGTCGCCACCTCATTGAACACGCGATGAAAGAGGCCATCGGTCAGCTTCATGATGTTGTCTTTGGTCATGCAGGTGACCTTGTGGCGGCCATAGGCGCGCGCGTACTCGAAAGCGTATCGAATGATGCGCTCGCAACCGGGGCGCGTCACCAACTTGAGCACCTGCACCACTTCAGAGGTCTGTTGATGTTCGATGCCTGCATAAAGGTCTTCCTCGTTTTCACGAATAATGACCACGTTCATGTCGGGGTGGCGCGCAGGCACGAAAGGAGCATACGATTTCGCCGGGCGCACATTCGCATACAGGTTGAGCGCTTTGCGCAGCGTGACGTTCAGGCTCTTGTACCCGCCGCCTTGAGGCGTCGTAATCGGCGCTTTCAAGAGCACGCGGTTGCGGCGGATCGTGGCCCAGGTCTCCGGCGTAATGCCCGAGGTGAAGCCGCGCTGATAGACCTTTTCGCCCATCTCGACGGTGTCGTAGCTCAGGGGCGCTTTGGCCGCATCCAGAACGCGCATCACTGCATCCATGATCTCCGGTCCAATGCCATCGCCGTAAGCAACGGCAACAGGGATGCGCTCCTGCGATGGTGAGGCGCGAACGGCTTGCTCTTGAACAACTGCGCTCAGCGTGGTCTCTGGCTGCATCAGATGCGCGGATTTCATCGAAGTTCCTCCTTGTTGAATGATGGAATGGTTAATTTTTTCAGGCAACAAAAAAGCCAACATGGATGACATTTGATTCATCACATGTTGGCTTTCAATCGACGCTTCCTGCCCAAAATGGCCTGAATGTCGCTTGCGCCTGCTAAATTTTGAGCACCGACTCGCTTGTGCGCTTCAGTGACTCATGCTGGTAAAGTATACTGCCTAAGTAAATTTTAGGCAAATTTGATACAAAGCGTATAACAAACTTCTGCAAGGATTTGTAGGTTTCACTCCAATGCACTGAATTTGTTCTAACGATTCGTCAAAGGCGGCCGCTCTGGATTCAAGGAAGAAGCGTCGCGGGCCGCTAGTTCGGCTTCGGCGTCCTTTTCCAGCGTAAAAACGAACACGCGTTCTCCGGTGCGCGTGCTGATGTCGGTGTGCATGCTCACCACTTGAATGCCGATCTGCTCCTCCACGAGATGAGAAAGCTCGGCGGAGAAACTCTCCACCAGTCGGGTGCGCATTTGCTTGATCAGCTCAATGCCGCCCGGCTGCGTAGCAAGTTGCTGTTCTCCCGGGCTGAGGATGCCTTTTAGCCGCACCACCACGAGATCGTCGATAATGAAGGTGCGGGCTTCCTTAGGCCCGCGCCCCAGCATCTCGCGCTCAAATTTTGTGATCGACGCGTTAATCGCCGCTTCAACTTGTCCCTTGCGCATCATCAGTGTATGGGTCTATTGGGTGCTTGCCAGATTCGCCGGTCGCGCAATGACGATAATGCGATGGGTGTTGTCGTTGCGCGGCCAGCAGGAGACCAGCGTCAGGCGGTCGTCGGGGGTGGGTTGAATGTATTTGGCGTTTTCTCTGCGCTGCTGCTCCGAAACGTATTTTTCTGGGACGATCAGCACCTCATCCACCGTGTAGATGTAGGCCCGACCTCCGGCGTAGAGTTGAATTTCATCGCCGCGCTTGAGCTGGTCAAGCTGGCGAAACACCGCCCCTTTGATGTTGTTGTGTCCACTCAAAACGATGTTCCCCGGTTGACCGGGCAGGGCGCTGTTCTTGTGCCAGCCAGCCGCATTATCGGCCACGTCCCATTCGCTGAAGATGGCGCCGCTGGCGTCCTTCTTGGTGCTCCAGCCGAGCTCCACCACCGGCATATCGGCTTTGATGGCGGGAATGACAAGACGACTGGGCAGAACCGGTTGCGCGTGCGGCTGGTGAAAGACCGGCGCTTTGAACGGAACGGCCGGACGTTCAGAAACGGCGAGATGGCTCATGTCGGTGAAGGGAATTGCGCTTTCCGCTGTAGGGGACGCTTCAGCGGCCGAGGCGCTGCTTCCACAGCCGCTCAATAGACCGATGCTGAGAATCCAAAAGGCGATGATCCAGAATGTGCGCATAGGGAATCGCTATCCACCCATATTGTGATGATGCACTGTCGCTCCGGCGGCCCTGATTGGCTAAGCGACAGCATACGATTGTTTTATCATCTGGAATATATCAGTAAAAATCTCGCTCGTCCAACTCCACATAGACGTCACCATGGCCTCCCTTTCTGGGGCAGACGCTTATCCGGAGCAGACGCTTATTGGCTCGCTGCACTGAGGCGGCGGCCCTGCGCCAGCGCGGCCACGCGCGCCACCGGTCCTCCGGCGGGCGCCAGCACAGCGGTGAAGGTGGATTCTCCCCCGCGCGGCACGACGTTATAGTCCGGCTCCACCTTGCGCGTCGCCACGACGCGCCCCAACGGGTCATATGCGGTCAGCACGACCTGCACCTGCACCGCCTCCTCCGGGCCGATGTTCTTCACGCGGCCCGTCACGGTGTAGGAGGCGTAGCCTTCGTTGACGACGGTCAGGTCGCCGACTTCCAGGTCGCGATAGTAGCTGCCGACGTAAGCGGGCACGGCGCGCAGCACCACCACCTGATAGCGCGCAAATTTGCCCGGTCGCTCCCCAAAGAGCACGGCGAAGGGCGCGCGCTCGTTGACGTCCACCAAATCGAGCGCAGCCAGCCCTTCTGCGCTCGCTACAATTTGACCGGCGTCGTCGAGCAGCGTGACGCCGATGCGCACCTGCTCCAGGGGCGTGTCGGTGTTGTTCCAGACTTCGCCCAACACCGAAAGGCCGCCGATCATCGTCTCGCTGAAATGCACATTTTCCACAGCGATGGGCAGGGGCGTCGGCGTCGGCGTGAGGGTGGCGGCCAGGGCCTCGTCGTACTCTTCCTGGCGCGGGATGATCAGCTCCTGCCCCACCTGCAAGAGGCGCGGGTCCAAGATGCCGTTGGCGTCCTGCAAGGTTGAGACGCTCACGTTGTATTGCGAAGCGATGGACAGCAACGTTTCGCCGGCCCGAATGACGTGAATGATGGGCGTCGGCGTCACCGTGGGCGTGAAGGTCGGCTCCGGCGTGTAGGGGGCGGGCGTGGAGGTCGGCGGCAACGTGGCGACGACAATGTCCACGGAAAGGGTGGGCGTCGGCGCAGGCGTGGGCGTCGGCGCAAGCGTGATCACGCGACCACAGCCGGTCGCCAGGAAGAATGTCAACCCAATCCAGAGCAGGACCGGTCGAATGAACGGCCGCGTTTGCGTTTGACGGTCGAACATATAAACTGAAGTATAGCACATTCAAAAATCGAGCAGCGAAAAGAAGGTGAACCGATGACCCGCATTGCCATTCTCTCAGACAGCCATGACCAGATCGCGCATCTGACGCGCGCGCTCGAGGCCGCAAACACCGCAGGCGCTTCAGCCTTGCTCCACTGCGGCGACCTCTGCGCGCCCTTTATGCTGAACCTGATCGGCGAACGCTTTCAAGGCGCCGTTCATGTCGTCTTCGGCAACAACGACGGCGACGGACGCCTTTTGCAGACGATTGCTTCCAAACATCCTCACGTCACCCTGCACGGCGTCTACGCGGAACTGACGATCGAGGGTCGCCAGATCGCCATGATCCATTACCCGGAGCCGGCGCGTCGCATCGCCCAGTCTGGCCAGTTCGACCTGGTCTGCTACGGCCACGATCACACCCGATGGCTGGAGCAGGTGGGGAAGGGGTGGTTGCTCAACCCGGGCGAGGTGCTGGGCATGAAGGGGCAGGCCACCTGGGCGCTTTACGACACGCAGACGGGGGAAGTCGCCATTCAGACGCTGTAGACGTGCGTAGAGAGGGCAAATCAAACCAACGTTTGTTGGTTGCGTGTTGCGTGTTCCGTCACGCAACACGCAACACGATCACCGATCCTTGCTCACGCCTCTTCCACTGCTGCGTTGCAGAAGTAGACCTGGCGCTGTGCGAGAACGCGTTTGTCGCCGGTCAGCGCAACCGTGGCGCACAGCGGCAGATGCGCCGAAGAATTGCCCACCATCACCTGCACGGTCGCCGGCTCGACGGCGAGCTGCATGGCGGCGTCGTAATAGGCGAGCAGCTCCACCGGCAGCGTGAAGCGCACCCGTTTGCGTTCGCCCGCTTCGAGATGCACCCGCTTGAACCCTTTGAGCTCCTTAACCGGCCGCGTGACGCTGGCGCCTTCCAGCCGCGTGTACAGCTGCACCACCTCCTCGCCTGCCCTTGCGCCGACGTTCATCACTTCCACCGAAATTTGCAGTTCCCCGTCTGTAGCGGCGGAGCTGGGCGCCACCACCAAATTTTCAAAGGCAAACTGCGTATAGCTTAAGCCAAAGCCGAAAGGAAAGAGCGGCTCGTTGCTTTCATCCATGTAGGGGCCATAGAAGAACGAGCGCGCGCCCGAGGGCCGGTGCGCGTAGAAGAGCGGAACCTGCCCGACATGGCGCGGGAAGGTGATCGGCAGCTTGCCCCCCGGGTTGACGTCGCCGAAGAGCACTTCCGCCAGCGCGGGCGCGCCTTCTGCTCCGGGCAGCCACGCCTCGATGACCGCCGGCGCGGCCTCTACGAGCTGCGGAATGGCGTAGGGGCGACCGGTCACCAGCACGAGCACGACCGGCGTCCCGGTCGCCAGGATCGCTTCGACCAGCGCCTGCTGGACGCCGGGCAGCGTCAGGTGGGCGCTATCGCGGAACTCGCCCGAGGTGCACTCCGGGATGAGGCCGGCTTTATCGCCGACGACTACGATGGCTACTTCCGCCTTGCGCGCCGCCTCCACCGCCTCGGCGAACCCTTCGGTCGAAGTTGTGTTGACGTCGCAGCCTTTGGCGTAGTGCACCTGCGTCCCGGGCGAAACCGCCTGTCGGATCGCCTCCACGATCGAGAGCATGGAGCCGTAGTCGTCCACCAGCTTGACCGATTCCGGCAGCGGATGCTCGGAGAAGCCCAGCTGGCGCAAGGTGATCAGCGTTTCGATGTGCGCCGGGTAGGAGTAGTCGCCCAGCAAATTGCGCTTGCTGTCGGCGTTGGGGCCGATGACGGCGATGGAGGAGAGCGTCTTGGACAGGGGCAGCAGGTTGCCTTCATTTTTCAACAGCACCAGCGATTTGCGCGCGATCGTGCGCGCCAGCTCGCGCTGGGGCGGCGTGTCGAAGACTTCAGGCACCGCCTCCGGCTCGACGTAGGGATGCTCGAACAAGCCAAAGGCGAACTTGAAGGTGAGAATGCGGCGCACCGAGCGGTCGATCCATTCCAACGGAATCTCGCCGGCGTGGATGGCGTCGATCAGCGCCTGACCGTAGGCGTCGATGTTGGGCAGCTCCAGGTCCATTCCGGCCTGGAGCGCCAGTTTGGCTGCATGCGCCTTGTCGCGCGCCAGGCGATGGTAGTCGCGAAGCTGGTTGATCGCCATGTAGTCGGAGACGACCAGGCCATCGAAGCCCCACTCATGGCGGAGGATTTCGGTCATCAGCCGGTGAGAGCTGCTGCATGGCTCGCCGTCGAGCTCATGATAGGCCGGCATGATGGCGGCCAGCCGCGCTGCGCGCACCGCCGCCTCGAACGGCGCCAGATACACTTCGCGCAGCTCTCGCGCAGGAATGTGCGCCGGCGCCCAGTTGAGGCCGCCTTCCGACGCGCTGTAGCCGACGAAATGCTTGCCGGTCGCCATGACGCCGTCGGCCCAGCTTTCTCCCTGCAGGCCGCGAATGTAGGCGACGCCCATCACCGAGGTGAGATAAGGGTCCTCCCCGAAGGTTTCCTCGGTGCGGCCCCAGCGCGGGTCGCGGGCGATGTCGAGCACCGGCGCCAGCCCATGATGGACGCCTACGGCGCGCATCTGCCGGCGGATCACGCGCGTCATCGCCTCGACCAGCTCCGGCTCCCACGTGCTGGCGACGCCGATGATCTGCGGGAAGTTCGTGGCGCCTTTGGCCAGGAAGCCGCTGCAACATTCGTCGTGGATGAGCGCAGGGACGCCGAGCCGCGTCTCTTCGAGCAGAAATTTCTGAATCTGATTGGCAAGCCTGGCGGTTTCCACCGGGCCGAGCGTGCTGCCGCCGGCGAGCCGCGTCACCTGTCCGAGGCCATTCGCCATGCGCGCCTGCGCCCACTCGCGTCTTAACCCTTGTTCATCGGCGATCTCGTAGATCCAGAGGCTGCCCAGCTGGGCGACCTTCTCCTCGACCGTCATGCGGCCCAGCAGGTCGTCGACGCGCGCCTCCACCGGCAGGCTGGCGTCCTGATAGGGATGCTTGGTTTTGGTTGGAGTCGACATGGTTCAAAAACCCTTTTATATTTGGATTTAGGAAGAAGTTTCTTCACCGCAGAGCATACGCGAGAGATTTTTTTCGCTTTGCGAGCTTTCAGAAGCTCCACGGAATTCAACAATTCTAGCGAGCCGAAGGCGCAGCTACGAGCTGCGCTTTCTCGAATCATCGGTTCTTGCGCCTCTGCGGTGAGCCATTCCAACATCGTTGGGTCCAAGTCGCCGGGGGGACGCTCTCATGGCTTGGTCTCTGCATAAAGGTGACAGGCCACCAGCGCGCCGTCGACGTCGAACTGCGGCGGCGTGACGCGGCGGCAAACGTCCATCACCATGGGGCAGCGCCCGGCGAAGCGGCAGCCCTGGCGCAGATACTCGTCCTGTTCGGTGTCGGAAAGGCGAATTTCGCCCTGCCAGCGATGGGCGGTGTCCGCCTCGGGGATCGAGGCGCGCAGGAGCTGCGTGTATGGATGCTTCGGCGCCATCAACACCTGCTCCACCGTGCCCATCTCGACGATCTTGCCGCGAAACATGATGGCGATGCGGTCGCACACGTAGTAGGCGGTCGCCAGGTCGTGCGTGATGTAGAGCACGCTGACGCCGAGCTCATCGCGCAGCCGTTTGAAGAGGTTGACGATCGACATGCGCAGCGAAGCGTCGACCATGGAGACCGGCTCGTCGGCGATGATGAGCTGAGGGTCGGTCAACAGCGCACGCGCAATCGAAATGCGCTGGAGCTGACCGCCGGAGAATTCGCTTGGATACTTGCCGGCCAGGTCTTCGTAGGTGAGGCCGACCAGGCGCAGCTTGGCGTCGATGCGTTCGATGGCCTCCCGCTTGCTCTTCGCCAGCTTGTAGTTTTGAATCGTCTCGAAGAAGTACCGCTCCACCATGCGCAGCGGGTTGAACGTAGCGAAGGGGTCTTGGAAGATGGCCTGGATGCCTTCGGTGAACCAGACTTTCTCGTTTTTGGCCTCCTTCTTGCCGCTGTGGATGATCGTCCCGGAGGTGGCGTGCTCGAAGCCCATGATGATGCGGGCGGTCGTGGACTTGCCGCAGCCGCTCTCGCCCGCCAGCGCAAAGATCTCCGCCGGTTTGATGTAAAACGAGATGTCGTCCACCGCAGTGATCCTGACGCGCGAGATCACGCTGCCCAGGGTGAAGGTTTTGGTGAGATGTTCCACTTCAAGCAGCTTTTCCATGCGTCCCCTCCCCAACCAGCCAGCAGGCGACTTTATGGTTGGATGCCACCTGGGTGTACCCGGGCATCTCCTGTTTACAGATGTCCATCACGTGCGGGCAGCGCGGATGAAACGGGCAGCCGGTGGGCAGATTCGCCAGCGACGGCGGGCTGCCGGGCACGCTCTCGCGCGGGCTTTTGTCGCCGAACTTGGGCAGCGAGTTGATCAGGTAGTGCGTGTAGGGATGCGTCGGCGCGCTGAAGATTTTTTCGGTGGGCGCCTCCTCGACGATCTTGCCGGCGTACATGATGCCGATGCGGTCGGCGATGTTGGCGTGCACGCCCATGTCGTGCGTCACCAGCACGATCGTGTTCTTGAGCTTGGCCTGCACATCCTTGAGCAACTGCACGACCCCGCGCTGCACCACCACGTCGAGCGCAGTCGTCGGTTCGTCGCCGATGATGATGCGCGGCTTGAGCAGGGTCGCCAGCGCAATGGTGACGCGCTGCCGCATGCCGCCCGAAAGCTGATGCGGATAGGCGTCCAGAATTTTGACCGGCAACCCCAATTCGGTGAGATGCTCTTTGGCCAGTGCAAAGGCTTCGCCTTTTTGGTGCACGCTGATGTGGCTTTCGATGAAGTCGCGATAGGTGTCGCGGATGCGCGACACCGGGTTCAGCACGCTCATCGAGCCTTGCGGCACGTAGGCGATATATTCCATGCGCAGCTTGCGCTTTTCCTCCTGCGTCAGCGTGGAGACATCGACCTCGGCGCCGGCGATGCGATAGGTGACCCTGCCGCTGATGATGCGCAGCGGCGGCTCGACCGCCGCGGCGAGCGCCTTCAGCAACGTCGATTTGCCGCAGCCGCTTTCGCCGGCAATGCCGTAAATTTCGTCCTCTTGAATCGCCAGATCGACGTCGTTGACAGCCTTGATGACCTTGGCTTTGCCGTAGACGTCGAGAATATAGTGAGCGTGCAAGCGCTCGGTTCTTAAAATTGTGTTGTTTTTCATACTCACCCAGCCCCTACGCGCTGCACCCGCGTGCGCGGATCGAGATATTCGCTGATGCTGACCGAGAGCCAGTAGAGGGCGATGAAGAGCGCCACCGACAGCGTGATCGGCGTCATCACCCACCACCAGCGGCCCAACAAGATCGCCTGGTAGTTGATCGCCCAGTAGAGCATCGTGCCCAGCGTCGGCGTCGCCAGGTCGAGCAGGCCGAGGATCGCCAGCGTGATCTCCAGCCCGATCGCCCAGGCCATGTTGTTGATGAGCGTCGAGAAGATCAGCGGCGTGGTGTAGGGCATGTACTCGTTCATCACCAGTTTGAACGTGCTGGCGCCGGAGAGAATGGCGGTCTGGGTGAATTCGCGCTCGCGCAGGCTCAAAATTTGCGAGCGGATCAGCCGCGCGTCCCACGCCCAGCCGAAGAAAGCGAGCAGCAGCCCCAGCGTCACCAGATTCAGGCTGGCGCGGATCAGCATCGCCATCATGACGATGATCAGAAAGAGCGGAATGACCAGCAGGCTGTCGCTGAAGAACATCAGCACGCGATCCCAGGTCCCGCCTTTGTAGCCCGCCACCATGCCCACGATGACGGCGATGATGCGCGAGACCACGCCGGCGATGACGGCGATGATCAGCGAGTTGCGCACGGCGAAGGTCGCCGTCCAGAAGATGTCCTGGCCGTTGGAGTCGGTGCCCAGCCAGTGTTGTGCGGAAGGACGCAGATCGCGCGGCACCTGTCCCCAGCGCGAGGGGTCGTAGGGCGAAAAGAAAGAAAGCAGCGCAAACGCCACCAGGATGCAAAGCACCCCAAAGGCGAAGGCGAATCGATAGTCGCGCAGTAAATCTCGAAATAGCTTCACGCGGCCTCCATGCTCTACATATACCGAATCCGCGGATCAAAGAGCGGATAGATCAGATCGACGATGAGCACGCTGGTTGTGATCGCCAGGATGGAAAAGACGGTGATGCCCATGATCAAATTGTAGTCGCCGTTGATGATGGCGTTGTACAACAAGGTGCCCAGCCCTGGATAGGAGTAGACGATCTCGGTGATCAGGGCGCCGCTGAAGATCAAGCCCAGCGATAAACCCAGTCCGGTGATCTGGGGCAGCAGCGCGTTGCGAATCACATAGCGGAAGACGATGCGACCCTCTTTGACGCCGCTGAGCTTGGCGTAGGTGACGAAACTTTCGGCGTTGACGTTCTGCACCACCAGCTTCATGGTCTGGAACCAGACCGCCGCGCTCAGGATCAGGATCGACATGGCGGGCAGAAACGAATGCCAGAGCACGCTTTGGATGAACGGCCACGACCAGGAGGGGCGCATGCCCAAGCGAGCGCCGCCGGAAATGGGAAACCAGCGCAGGTAATAGGCGAAGATCAGCAACAGCGCAAAGGCGAAGATGTAGTAGGGCAGCGGACGCACCACCATGGCGATGGCGTCGAGCACGCGCGACCACTGTTTATTGGAATAGTAGCCTGCGAAGCCGCCGATCAGGTTTCCGATCACCCATCCCAGGATGGTGGTCGTGAGCAGGAGCCCGGCCGTCCACGGCAGCGCCGTCATGATCAGATCGAGCACCGGCGTGGGAAACTGAAAGAAAGAGACGCCGAGATCGCCGCGGAACAACCTCCCCCAAAAGGCCAGGTATTGATCCCAGAGCGAACCTTCCAGCCCATACATCTGCTGCAAATCCGAGATGATCTTGTCCATGGCGCCTGGCTCCAGATAGGCGCCGCGCGCCCGCATTTCGGCGATCGTGCGCAACACAGGATCGTTGGGCAGGAGGCGCGGAATGAAAAAGACGGCGGTGATGCCCAGCACGATCACCAGCACATACTGGATCAGCCGAGGAATCAGGTAGCGTTTCAAGAACATTCGACGCTTTGCTCCTTTGACTCAGAGATCGAAAAGGGCCAGATCGGAGGTTTTTGAGGGGCGCCTCGTTGACAACCAGTGAGGCGCCCCATCTCCACTGTTAAGCGCTCAGCTCAATCGTCAACCTCCGAACTTGCGCGCGTCTTACCGTGCGCCTGTCGGCTGCAGGAAGGGCGTCATGTACTTGAAGGGCCCCCAGTGCGTGTACGGCTGGGTGTAGGGATTCTCGGCGCCGGGCCAGTTCGTCCAGTAGGTCTGATCCCAGGCGATGAAGCCGACGTAGCCGAAGGTCGGGATGCCGGGCATCTCGCGCACCGCAATTTTCAGCCCCTCGATGCCGACGTCCACTGTCGCTTGATAGTCGGTCGGGTCGGTGTTCTGCAGCTTCTCGATCACGGCGTCCATCTCCGGGCTGGACCAGCGCGACGGATGGCCGGAGGTGACCTCGCCCAACGGCTTCACGAACTCAGACTTCCAGTGGTTGAGCACGCGATAGAGGTCCGGCCCGGCGCCCCATGGCTCCTGTGCAGGCCAGTTGCTGGAGACGTCGAAGTCGCCGACGGCGTTCAGATTGGCGGTTGCTTCAGAAGAGTAAACCTCTGCGTCGATGCCGAATTTCTTCCATTGCTCGACGACGGCGACGCAGTTGCGCTCACCCATGCCGGTGGCCAGTTGGGTGCCTGTCAGGCAGCGAATCTTCCAGGGCGTGCCGTCAGGCAACAGCCACTTGCCGCTGGAATCTCTGCTAAATCCATTCTTGATCAGGAGCTTCTCGGCCACATCCGGCGCGTACTTGTACCAGCCGTAGCCGAAAAGACGCGCTTGCTGTTCTGGGTCCTCAGGCACCTCGTAGCCGCGGGATTTTGCATACTCTACGACCCGCTGCGAGGCGTTCGGATCAAATGGCTTGAAAGTTTCGCCGTTGCCCAAATCGAGCGTGAACTCCGCCAGCCAGGGCAGCATCGGCTTGATGAAGTCGTCGGGATAGTTGGAGAGCGAGGGAATGTGCACCGGGCTGAGCGCGCCCGTGCCGTCCACCGCCATGCCCATGTACTCGGCGATGTCGATCGCCAGCAGCAGCGCCCACCGCACCTCGCGGTTGTCGTACGGCGCTCGCGCCGTGTTGAAGGTGATGCCGGTCTGGGCCGGGTCGTTGTTCACAACGTACGGCCAGTTCAACTGATAGGCGCGGCAGGAGTCGCACTGTGCCAGCACCGCCTTGAGGCCGTCCGACGAAACGTTGATGACGTCGGCCTGGTGCGTCAGTTGCGCCAGAATCTTGGCGCCTTCGTTGGCGAAGTACTGGAAGATGATGTACCTGGGCTTTGGCTCGCCGAACATGATGCCGGTCGGGCTTTTATCCCAATCCGCGCGTTTCTCCCAGATTGTCCAGAAGCCGGACGGATCGTAGCTGTGCAGCTTGTAGGGGCCGGTGCCGACGAAGGGGTTGAACTTGAAGGTGACCGGGTCTTCAACCGACTCCCAGATGTGCTTGGGCATGATCCAGGTGGCGCCCCAGCGGTCGAGGAAGCGGGTGTGGAAGCGAGAGTTGGGAGCGTTCAGCTCGAAGGCAACGGTGTAATCGTCCACGGCGGTGACCGACTTGACGTTTTCCACGAAGAAGGTGTTGTCGGGGAAGCCGCTATGCTTCATCAATGTCTCCACCGTGAAGACGACGTCCGCCGCCGTGAACGGCTGTCCGTCATCCCAGGTTACGCCTTCGCGCAGCGGAATCGTCAGCGCAGTGAAGTCGTCGTTATAGACGGGATCGCCTGCGGCCAGCCCTGGAATGATCTTGCCGGTGGCGAAATCGACCGACCACAGCGGCTCGTTGGCCAGGTTCTGCATGCCGCGGTCGCGCCATTTCCAGCCCACCCAGTTGTTGAAGTCGTCTGGCGTGCCGACGCGACCGGTCAAAATGTCGACGATCAACGTCTCGTGGCGGGGAAGATCGCCTAGCCCGGCGCTTGGCTCTGCCGCCGCCGGCGCTTCCCCCGCTGCAGGCGCCGCCGGCGCAGCCGGCTCCGCCGCACAGCCCGCCATCAACAGGCCCATGACGAGCAACGCGCTGATGAGCAGCCATACTCTTTGTTTCATCGTTTTCTCTCCTTGTTCTGAAAATTGATTGAACCGATTACGAATGAACAGATTCGAGGGCGCGACACGACTGGCGGATCACCAATTGCGTCGGCACCTTATGCACTCGACTCTCGCAGGGTTGCCCCTGGATGAGTTTGAGCACAATTTCCGCAGCCAGCGCACCCATGCGCTCGATAAATTGATCCACCGTCGTCAACGGCGGATTGACCGAAGCGCTGGCGGCGATGTTGTCAAAACCGATGACGGAAAGGTCTTCGGGAATGCGCAACCCGAGTTCGGCGGCGGCGTCGTATACGCCAAAGGCTGTGTCATCACTGGAGGCCATGATCGCTGTCGGAGGATAAGGCTGCGTGAGCAAGCAGTGGGCCGCCCCTCTCGCCGTCTCGCGCGAGTAATCCCCTTCCGCCACCAACGCCGGATCCAAGGCGATGCCTGCCTCCTCCAGCGCGCTGCGGTAGCCGTCGAAGCGCCGCACGGCGCTCTGTAGATCCATGCGCCCTGTGATGAAGCCGATGCGTCGATGCCCCAACGCCAGTAAATAGTTCATGGCCTCCAGCACGCCCTGGCGGTTGGTCGAAATCACCGCCGGAAATTCGGCGTCCGCCCGGTGCGGGTCCACGGCGACGATGGGAAAGGCTGTGCGATAGGTGGCGGCGTGCGGCGTCACAACGATGATGCCGTCGGTGATCGTGCCGTTGAGCCGCGCCACCTGTTGCTGCTCCCATTGCGCCAGCGCCTCCACGTTGCGTCGCGCGCTGGCGTAGGCCAGCAGATCATAGGAGTGCGCCGCCACCACCTCATTGATGCCCTTGATCAGGGTCGAGATGAAGGGGTGCCACATGTCTTGCACTATGACGCCAACGACATGCGTCGTGCGGCTGCGCAACCCGCGCGCCGCCAGGCTCGACGCATAGCCCAGCTCTTCGATCACGCGGCGCACGGCTGCCGCCGTCTCCGGCGCAACGTCGTCTTTGTCGTTCAGCACGCGCGAAACTGTAGAGACGGAGACCCCCGCCGCGCGCGCCACATCACGGATGGTGACTCCTGTGTGTGATTGTTGCATCCCTGATAGGGTGTTATCGTTGGGAAAGAAAAGTTTTCGGTATCGTTGCCGGTATCGTTGCCAGTATTGTAGCAAAAAATGGGAAGTTGTCAATCCCCTATTTTGCACCTTTTTGCAGCGATCTCTATGGATTCGCGCTGCATGGGGCGGTTAAGCGTCGAACCCCAGTGCAGCGAAAGAGGGGCTCAAATGCCTTGATCCCGCCCAAGCCCGGTGCTAGAATCGAAATAAAAGCCATTTCAGCCGACGAAAAAGTTGAAAACAGCGTGCTTGAGCATTCTTCAGTGTTGTCCGACGTACAGCGCTTTTATGAAAACCCTTGTAGGGGCGGATGACGCAACGGTTGAAGACATCGTCTGCGAGCCTTTCGTTTCCGTGGCCAGCAGCCTCTCGCAGGCGGAGCGAGCCGTCGAAATTGCCAGAAGCGGCGCGCAGAAGCTTGTCCTGATTCGGGCGTTGATCCGCCTGGCGCGCATCCACTATCGGCTGGGGCGCTATGATATTGCACAGACCCTCGCAGATGAGGCGCTCTCGCTGACGGATGCCCGCACGCCGGAGCGAGCCGACGCCTGGCAGGTGCTGGCCAACTGTGCAGCGGACATGGGCGCCCTTTCACAGGCCGAAGCCTACTATCGGGTCGCTGCAGATCTGGCGCGCGAGACGGGATATCGGCGAGCGCAGGTGGCTGCGCTGCACGGCCTGGCAGCGGGCGCCTATTATCCCAGAGGCTGTTTCGAGCTGGCGTTGGCCGCAGACGCCGAGGCGCGCCGCATCGCCGTGGAGGAGGGATGCACAGAGTGGCTGATCTATCCGCTTATCACGACCGCCTTGATTTATCAGGTGACCGGGCAGTCCCAACTCGCCCACGCCACGTTGGATGAGCTGGCGGCGCTGGCGCCCGCAGGGTCGGTGGCGCAGGGATGCCAGCTGTGCCTTTGTGCAGAACTCGCTCTCGACGAAGGCGAGACGGAAGTCGCCCGCCGCTTGTTGCTCCAGGTCCGGCCGATCGCCGAAGCGAGCGGCGAGCCCTGGCTCAACACGGCCATGCGTTTGGGCATGAGCCGCTATCATCGCCTTTTGGGCCATGGAGCAGAGGCGCACGCGTGGGCGGACGATGCGCTGCACTTCATGCAACGGCTGGGCTGCCGGTATGATCAAGTGCGCGCCTTGATTGAACGCGGCCGGGCGGCGTGGCGATGCGGCGATTTGAGCGGAGCCGAACGCGACCTGAGGGCTGCGACTGAGCTTTCGGAGCGGATGGAGGCCGCCTTTGAGTTGGGGCGCAGTCGTTTCTTGCTGGCTGCTCTCCTCCACGAGCAAGGCAGGCCCGAGGCGGCGGATGCGTGGTTGGCCGCTGCGCGCACCCTCAGTGAAAAAGGATATGCCTTCCTTCTGGAGCAAGAGCGGTCGCTTGCGTTTCCTCTCCTCTCTGCATATCAAACAGCCCCGGATGCTGCAGTGGCGCGCACGAGCGCGCTGTTGCTGGAGGGATTGCGCCGGGTGCCGCCGCCTCCCTTACAGATTGCGTTGTTGGGAGGTTTTGTCGTCCGGCAGGGTCATCGAATCGTCGAAGAGCGTCTCCTGCGTCAGCGGCGGGCCGGCGAGCTGCTGGCCTTGTTGGCGCTGTCCCCTGGTCATCGGCTGACTGCCGAGCAGGTGGCGGAGGCGTTATTCCCTGCCAGGCCGCCCGCCGCCGCCCAGACGTCGTTTCATCACGCCACTTCGGCGTTGCGCCATGCTTTGGAGCCAGACCTGCCGGACAAATTCCCTTCCCGTTACCTGACGGTGGAGGAAGGCAAGGTCGCGCTGACGCTGCCGGTAGGCTCGCGGCTCGACGTGGAAATGTTTGAGGCCTATTGTCGGCGGCAAGCGTGGGAGGAGGCTCTCTCTCTTTACGGCGGCGAGTTGTTGGCGGAGTATCGCTACGCTGCGTGGACGCAGCTTCCTCGTGAGCGAATCGCCCTGCTCTATCAACGCGCCTTGTTTGGCGCCGCCGAAGCGCGACTGGCTGCCGGCCGTCCGGCCGAGGCGCTAGACGCCTGTCGGCGCTTGCTGGCCCTTGAACCCTGGCACGAAGGAGCGGTGCTTTTGGGGATGCGCGCCTGTGTGGCGCTCGGAGACGTCGCGGGTGCGCGTCGCCTTTACCTGCAGTTAGCGCAGACGCTTCGCACCGAACTGGATACGGCGCCTCAGGATGAACTGCAAGCTTACTTCCGCAAGTTGACCCCACCCGCAACGGTTCAGCCTTGAACCTGGCGCAATTCAACAAAGCGTTCTGGCAGTATAGAGCGCAGCTCAAAGCCGCGCATTTGGGCGGACGCAACCTCATTGCGCTGTTGAGAGCATACGATTGAACCTGCTTTAAGAATGGGGAACCCCCCGGCGCCTCATCGTCTCCGGCAGTCCTTCGGCAGTTCTTCCGGTTTGAATTGAAATGAAAAGCTCAACTCCAGTTTTTGACAGGATGCTGGGGGTTTTGTGCGCGTCGTCCGAATCTTCATTTTACGGTTGCTCGTGGACCCGGCCGAACCGGAAGCGTTGCGCGGGACGTTGCAGTCACTGCCCGAAGGCAAGCCGCATCCGTTCACCGATGAACAAAAGATGGTGCGCGTGCTGCGCTGGATGATGCGCTCTGCACTCGTTCAGGAGGGGAAAGCGCATCAAAAGGAGTCCGCAGATGAAGGGGAAGGATAGGAAAGGAGATTCAAGATGAAACGCCAGAGTTTGTTTGTGTTTTTCCTGCTGATGATTGCTCTTGCCCTGCCATCCGGTGCTGCGCTGGGAAATGTCGCAGTTGTGTTGGGCGAGCCGGGATTTTCTCTGCGGTATGTTCAAACGTTCGGCGTCAGTGAAGAACCGTATCCGATCGACGTGGATCATCTGAACGGCCCCTCCGGCCTGTCGGTCGATGCGAGCAATCGCCTGTACGTCGCCGAAATGGAGGGGCATCGGTTGCTTCGCTTTGCGGCTTCTGGGAACGATCTCGTGATCGGGCGTGCGGGCCTGCCCGGTTACGAAGACGATCTCCTGAACAAGCCTCTGGACGCAGCAGTTGACGCTGGCGGCAATATTTGGATCGTCTTCCATCCGACGGTCAAAAAATTCAGCCCAGCGGGCGCTCCGTTGCTCACCATTCCGGAAAGCAATCCCTGGGAGAGCGGGAATGACAATACTCATTTTAATATGCCTTCGGGCGTGGCGTTTGATGCAATCGGACGGCTCTTTGTCTCGGACCGGGGGAATCATCGCATTCAGGTCTATGATGTATCGGGCGCAGCCCCTGCCTACGTGCTCACCATCGGCGCAACCGGCGAGCCCAGGTCAGATAACGCCGGCTTCAATGAACCAACTCGCATCGCCTTCGACAACAGTGGACGGCTCTACGTGATGGACACCGGCAACCATCGCATCCAACGCTGTATCCGGAATGCGGGGCCGCCGGAAAGCTGGATGTGCGCCACCTTTTTGGGCGCGACGGGGGAGCCGGGCAACGACTTGTCCCATCTGGAGCATGCGCGCGGGATCGCCATCCGAGGCAACGATCTGTATGTCGCCGACGGCGCGAACAACCGCGTCTTGAAGTGCAATCTCTCCGCCGTGTGCACCCTCTTCGCCGGAGTGACCGACCAGCCTGGGACAGACAACGCTCACTTCCTGTGGCCTGAAGATGTAGCCGTTGATTCGTCCGGTCACGTGTATGTCAGCGATCCGGTGTGCCACCGCGTCCAGAAGTTCAATAGCAGCGGCGCTTACCTCGGCGCAACCGGCGTCACGCTTACGCCTTATACGCCTGACGACCTTCATTTGAACGCGCCCTGGGGAATTGCGATCGGCGCTGACGGCAGCATGTACGTGACGGAGAACCGCGGCTTTCGTTTGGTGAAGTTGAATGCGGACGGAGCACAGCAGTGGACGGTGGGCCAGGCCGGCGTCTACGGCGGCGACAACGCACACTTCGGCGACTGGTGGGCGGGCATAGAAGGCAGCCCGGCGGTCGATGCAGCCGGTCGCATCTATGTAGCAGACACGGCGAACCATCGCATCCAGATTTTCGGCGCCGACGGCCTCTATCTGAACACCTTTGGCGGCGCCGGAGTCGGCCCCTATGAGTTCAACTGCCCAACCACAGTGACGATTGCGCCGACGACGGGCGATATCTACGTCGTAGATCATTGCAATCATCGCATTCTGGTCTACGACAGCCATCGGGTTTATAAGGCGCAGATCGGCGTAACCGGTGAAGCCGGCGCAGACAACGCGCATTTCGATGGCCCCTACAGCGCGGCGGTGGGGCTCGACGGCGCCGTTTATGTCGCCGACACAGGAAACCACCGCGTGCAGAAATGCCTCCCCAGCGGCGGCGTTTACACCTGCTCCCCGTTTGTCGGAGAGACCGGTGTGTTCGGTGATAGCTTTGGGCATCTCCATCCGCTGGCGGTGGCGGTCGATTCCGGCGGCAGAGTCTATGTGGCCGACGAATGGAATGGCCGCATTCAGGTCTTTGATTCTACAGGAGCCTATCTAACCACGGTGGGCGGCAGCCCAGACGGCACCTCAGGCGGCCTGCGCGCTCCCTCTGGCGTGGCTGTCGACGTGAACGGCAACCTCTACGTGGCCGACCGCAACAATCATCGCATCCAAAAGTTCGCTCCTGGTTATCCGGGGTGGCGGCAAGCCAACATCAATGGCTTCGGGGATCGGAACACTGCGCTGAGCGCGTTGGATGTCTTCAAAGGGCAGATGTACGTAGGCGCATGGAACGGTCAGATCTGGCGCACGGCGGACGGGCGCGTCTGGAACCCATTTCATCCTGCCTGGTCTACCACCGCCTCAGTGCAGGATATGCAACCGTTCGGCGCTCACCTGTACCTCGGAGTCTACACAGAGAACGGCGGACAGATCTGGCGCACGGATGGCGCTTCGTGGACGCCGGTGATCTCTGATGGTTTTGGGGACGCCAACAACCTGGCCGTCAACGCTTTTGCCGAGTTCTCGCACGCTCTGTACGCGGCGACCTCGAACTGGACCACCGGCGTTGAAATCTGGCGGAGTCCAACCGGCAATCCTGGCGACTGGGTTCAGGTCAACGCGGACGCTTTCGGCCTGGCGCCTTCGGTGACCTCGCTGGATGTGGTGATGGAAGTGTACAACGGCTATCTGTACGTTGGGCTAGGGCGAGGCGGCGCCTCCTGGAAGGCCGAACTCTGGCGCACGGCGAACGGAACGACGTGGACGCCTGTGTTCACGGATGGTTTGAAGGACGCAGGCAACACCCATGTCTCTGCAATGGCCGAGTTCAAAGGCGCCCTGTACATCGCCCTGCGCAACACTGTCTCCGGCGCACAGCTCTGGCGCTCCACGGATGGGATGAACTGGACCAATGTCTTCGCCGGCGGGCTGGGCGCTCCGCAGAGGGCGCGTCTGTACGGCTTGATCCCCTTTGAAGGACATCTGTACGCAGTCTTCAGCAACCTGGTCGCCGGCGCCGAGGTCTGGCGTTCGGCCGATGGGGTGAACTGGCAACAGGTGGCCGCAGAGGGGTGGGGAGATCGGAATAACTTGATGGCGGACTATTTCGATAAGGGCGCGACGATCTTTAACGGCCGTCTCTACATCGCCACAGCCAACGCGGCCAACGGCGGAGAGATCTGGCAATGGGCGCCTTCAAAAGTGTGTCTTCCACTGATTCGACGCAGCCATTGAAGTTGGACGAGCGCATCTTTGGCGTTGCATGTAGCAGAGGACAATGAGGGTGGCGAGCAGCGAGTTGAAAGCAAGCCTTGCGCCGAGAGGCGAAGCCGCCGCCCTCATAGACATCGATTAGACAGCCAGGAGGAAAAAATGTTTGCTTATCAACAGCCGCAAGTTCAACATAGGAAATGGATGTTCTGGATGTTGTTTCTCACAATTAGCCTGGTGCTGTTCGGTTGTCAGTTGCCAGGCTGGTCTTCTCCACCTGCTCCGGCGCAGCCTGTTCAGCCCCAACCACTGCAGCAGCCCGTTCCTCAGCAACTGCCGGCGCAGCAACCGCTTCCGCAACAACTGCCGTTGCAACAACCTGTCCCTCAGCAATTGCCGCCGCAGCAGCCGTTTCCGCAACAGCAGCCTTTCCCACAGCAGCGGCAGGCATTCAATCTTGTCGGCGTTTGGGAGAGTCAGATTCCGACCAAATACGGGACAATGTACACTCAAATGATCTTACAGCACAACGGCAGTTACTCCTATCAGGTCGTTTTGGGGAATCTCATGACCTGGGAGGTTGGCGTATATCAGGCGGGCGAAGGTTTCATTCACTTCACATTGCAAGATTACGGGCCAAGAGAATACATGGGACGCGAGATGGCGCGGCCTATGAGCTGGAGCGTGTTTTACACCGTTGTGGATGAGAACACGATGATCTGGGAGGATCGAGTCCTCGGCGCCCGGTGGACGGTCTATCGACAAGGTTGAGCAAGTGAGAAACGGGGCAACCCGAACAGCCACACGACGGCTGTCAACGTAATAGTCTAGACCGGCCAACCTGCATCGATGCGATGACCCATCTGTTGCGCTTCTGGGGAGTGAGCCAGATAGTGAGCCGTTGGTAGATTGAAATGACGCCTCAACACGTTGACGAAAGGCGGAAAGCGTGCTATGTTGCCGTTGCGCTGCGCGCCCCGCCTTCAAGGAATGGCGCCAATCTGTGACGAGATCAATACGCTGCAGAGGAGTTCGATCGCATGAGTGTTCTGTCATCCACACCTGCTGAAACAACGCTTCCGGCCTGGGTCGATCTACCCGATCCGCGGCGCGTGCTGGCGGAGTCTGATCCGGAATTGTATGAAGCCATCGAGATGGAGCGTCGCCGTCAGGCCAGCGGCATCGAGTTGATCGCCAGCGAAAATTACGTCTCCCCGGCTGTGTTGGCCGCACTGGGAAGCGTGCTGACGAACAAATACGCCGAAGGATACCCGGGCAAACGCTACTACGGCGGCTGCGACGCCGTGGACGTCGCCGAGAACCTGGCGATCGAGCGGGCCAAGCGGCTCTTCGGCGCCGAGCACGCCAACGTGCAGCCTCATTCGGGCGCGCAGGCCAACGAGGCCGTCTATCTCGCCTTGCTGAAGCCAGGGGACGCCGTGTTGGGGCTGAAGCTCGACCACGGCGGCCACCTCACGCATGGCTTCCACCTGAACAGCTCCGGCAAGCTCTACAACTTCATGCATTATGGCGTCCACCCGGAGACCGAACGCATCGACTACGACGAGGTGGAGCGACTGGCGTTGGAGCATCGACCGAAGCTGATCGTGGCGGGCGCCAGCGCCTATCCCCGTTTTTGGGATTTTCCTCGCATGCGCGCCATCGCAGACAAGGTGGGCGCGCGGCTGATGATGGATATGGCGCACGTCGCCGGGCTGGTGGCCGCCAAATTGCACCCCGACCCGGTGCCCTACTGCGACGTCGTGACCTCGACGACGCACAAGACCTTGCGCGGCCCGCGCGGAGGATTGATTCTCTGTCGAGCGGAGCTGGCCAAGGAGATCGACCGGGCGGTCTTCCCAGGCGTGCAGGGCGGCCCCTTGATGCACGTCATCGCCTCCAAGGCGGTGGCCTTCGGCGAGGCCCTGCGCCCGGAGTTCGTCACTTATCAACAGCGCGTGTTGGACAACGCGCAGGTCCTGGCGAAAACGCTGCAGGAAGAAGGGCTGCGCATCGTCAGCGGCGGCACCGACAACCATCTGATGTTGGTCGACCTGAGCGTGCTGGGAACCGACGCGCACGGCAATGAGATCACCGGCAAGCTGGTGGAGAAGGCGCTCGATCGCGCCGGCATTCATTGCAACAAAAACATGATTCCTTTCGACAAGAAGCCCGCGCTGACCACCAGCGGCATTCGTCTGGGCACGCCGGCGGCGACGACGCGAGGGCTTGGCGCCGAGGAGTTCGTCCAGATCGGCCGCTGGATCGCCCGCATCGCCAAGGATCCCACCAATGAGTCGCTCCAGCGGGCCATTCGGGAAGAGGTCATCGCCATGACTGCGGCCTTCCCGGTTCCCGCATAACCCATCATCTCTGGACGTCCCGTCACTCATGCGACGGGACGTCTGTTTTATCGGGCAAAGACGTTTTCTCTTCAAACGCAGCGGAGCATTCCAATATGAAGATTGCAACCTCCACCGAATCTCGCCGCTCGTTTCTTGGCACGCGAGAACAGGTCGGTTGGTATTTTTACGACTGGGCCAATTCGGCGTTCTCGACGACCGTCGTCTCCGTCTTTTTGGGGCCGTATCTGACCGCCGTCACCCGCGCGGCGGCGGACGCCAATGGCTTCGTCTATCCGCTCGGCATTCCGGTGCGCGCCGACGCCTTCTTCCCTTATATGGTCTCGCTCTCGGTGCTGCTGCAGGTGTTGATTCTGCCGGTGATGGGCGCCATCGTGGATTACACGCATCTGAAAAAGCGGCTGATGGCCGTCTTCGCCTATGTCGGCGCTTTTTCGACGATCGGACTCTATTTCTTGCAAGGTGAGTTGTACTGGCTGGGCGGCTTGCTCTTTTTGATCGCCAACGTCAGTTTTGGCGCGTCGATCGTTTGTTACAACGCCTTTCTGCCCGAGATCGCCGACCCTGACGAGCGCGACCGCGTCTCTTCGGTCGGGTGGGCGCTGGGTTATTTGGGCGGCGGGCTGCTGCTGCTGTTGAACTTAGTCTTTTTTGCCATGCGAGAGCAGTTCGGCGTGGACAGCGCCACCGCTGTGCGCATCAGCCTGGCTTCGGCGGGCATGTGGTGGGCGATTTTCACGCTGCTGCCGCTGACCCGTCTGCGCAGCCGCCAACCTCAGCGCCGGCTCCCTCCGGGAGAACGCTATCTCACCATCGGCTTCAAGCAGCTCCGCCAGACGCTGCGCGAGTTGCCCCGCTATCCGATGACGATGCTCTTTCTGCTCGCCTATCTTCTGTACAACGACGGCATCCAGACGGTGATTGCGTTGAGCGCCCAGTTCGGCAGCGAAGAGTTGGGGATGACCGCCGACGAGCTGCCGCCGCTGTTCCTGATGGTGCAGTTTGTGGCGTTCTTCGGCGCGCTCTTCTTCGGCTATCTGGCGCAGTGGATCGGCGCCAAACGCGCCATTCTGCTCAGCCTGGTGATCTGGACGAGCGTCACGATCTACGCCTATTCGCCCCTGCTGCAAACCGGACGCCAGTTTTTCATCCTGGGCGCCGTCATCGCCGTCGTGCTGGGCGGCAGTCAGGCGTTGAGCCGTTCGCTTTTTTCGCAGATGATCCCCAAAGGACAGGAGACCGAGTATTTCAGCCTCTATGAGGTCAGCGAACGGGGCACAAGCTGGCTGGGCCCTCTCATTTTTGGGCTGGCGATTCAGTTCACCGACAGCTATCGGGTGGCGGTGCTGGCGGTCGGCCTCTTTTTCATCGCAGGCATGATTCTGTTGCCGCTGGTCGACGTGCGCCGCGCCATTGTGGAGGCGGGAAACGAGGTGCCGAAGCGGATATAGGGAGAGAGACAAGCGCCCTCTCACGCACTCTCTCTCCCTTTCCTCTCACTCTTTCTTTATTTTTTCCACTCGCTCAACTGGCCGGTGTTGGCGTCCAGGATGACGTAGATGCCATCTTTTAATTCATCGAGGTTGCCCTGCGCGCCGATGATCGCCGGCAGGCCCAGCTCCACAGCGGCTACGGCGGCGGGGCTGTCCATGCCGCCCTGGACGGTCACGAGGCCGCCGCTGCGCCGCAGCAGGCTAATCAGCGTCCGGTCGACGCGTTCGGCGAAGATAATGTGTTGCGGACCCACCAGGATCTCTTCTGGGTTTTTGACGGGCGGATCGATCTTGATCAAGATGCCGGCGACTTCGCGCGCGCCGATGCCCACCCCGCGCACCAGCACGCGATCGATGCGCCGCACCATCATCAAGCTGGTGGCGCTGCGCACGTTGCCGACGACGCCTGCAGTCAGAACCACCGTGTCGCCTTCACCTACGTAGCCTTTGGCCTGTGCGACGTTGATGGCGTCGGTGACCACCTCGTCGGTGTTGCTCAGCCGCTTGGTCAACAGAGGGTAGGTTCCCCAGTAGAGCGCAAGTTGCCTCTGCACCATCGGGCTGGGCGTCACGGCGATCAAGGGGACTTCGGGACGAAAGGCGGACATCAACCGGGCTGTGGCGCCGCTGATGGTGGGTGCAATGATCGCCCGCGCTCTGGTTTCGTTGGCGGTGTAAACCGCCGCCCGACAGACTGCGCCCGCCGCCGAAAAGATGCGCGGCTCATTGTACTTGATCTTCTGATGTCCTAGCGTGGAGCGCAGCCGCTCCGCCTCCTCGGCAATCTTCACCATGGTGGTGACGGCCTCCACCGGATACTGGCCGGAGGCCGTCTCGCCGGAGAGCATGATGGCGTCGCTGCCGTCGAGCACGGCATTGGCGACGTCGCTCGCTTCGGCGCGCGTCGGGCGCGGGTTGCGGATCATGGAATCGAGCATTTGAGTGGCGGTGATCACCGGTTTGGCGGCCACGATGCATTTGTTGATCAGAATTTTCTGCACGCTGGGCACAGTTTCCGGGCTGGTCTCGATGCCGAGGTCGCCGCGCGCCACCATGATGCCGTCCGCCGCTTCGATGATCGAGTCGATGTTTTTCACCGCTTCGGGCTTTTCGATCTTGGCGATGACCGGCGTGACGCGGCCAAAAGCCGAATAATTTTGAATGATCGACTTGAGTTCGAGCACCTCATGCGCTTTGCGCACGAAGCTGAGCGCAACCCAGTCCACCTGATGATCGATGGCGAATTTGACGTCCTCGATATCCTTTTCCGTGAGGGCGGGAATGTCCAACGAGGCGTCGGGCAGATTCATCCCCTTGTTGCTGTGCAGGACGCCCGACAGGATCACCCGCGTGCGAATCTCCGTCTCGCCCGTTTCGATCACTTCCAGCTCCAGCATGCCGTCGTCAAGTAAGATGCGTTCACCCGGCTTGACGGCTTTGGGCAGGTCTTTGTATTGGACCGGGACGCGCCCTGGCTCGCCGATGATGTCTTCTGTGGTCAGAATCAGCTCTTCCCCTTTGACGAGGGGCACCCCGCCTTCGCGCATCTTGCCTGTGCGCAGCTTGGGCCCCTGCAGGTCCGCCAGAATGGCGATCGGCTTTTGGAGTTGTTCTGCGACGACGCGCACGCGTTCGATCGTCTCGGCGTGATATTCATGCGAGCCATGGCTCATGTTGAGGCGAGCCACGTTCATGCCGGCTTCGGCGATGCGACGCAAAATGGGGAGCTCCCGACTGGCCGGGCCGATTGTGCAGACAATTTTGACGCGTAACATGAAAAATGATTCCTCGGTGTAACAAATTGGACGATTTTTTTGGGCGTAATCTTATCACACCATCCATGGATCAAGAAGAGCAGGCCAGGCGGTGGAGGAGCGAAGAAACAAGCGAGGCCATAGGCATGAAAGTTCTTGCTGCAGCGCCTCCTGGCGTTGGGGGCGGCCCAGCGCATTAGACGGCGGTTTCCGTCCAAGCGCCCAAAAAGAAGCGCCTGGCTGGATTTCCAGGCGCTTCTTTGGAGTGTAAGAACAATAACGCCGACGGTGTTTTAATGAGAAGTTTTAACGAACTGGCTTTTTCACGACGTCAGGTTCGGGCGGGACGATGTTCTTCCCTGGCTTGACCGGCTTTTCGGGCGCATCGGTGAGCCCCGGTGCGATGGAAAGCCCCGGTGCAATCGACAATCCTGGCGCAGAGGGGCGCCCCGGCGCATCGGAAAGCCCAGGCGCCACCGGCGGCTCCGGCGCAACGACAGGAGGCTTAGACTCCTTGGGCGGCACGTCGATGATCACCGCAGGTGGATCGAGATTCACCGCAGGTGGATCGAAATTCACCGACGGCAACGTCGCAGACGATATTGTCTGATTGAGCACGGCGCCCGTCTGCGCCAACGAGGCGTCCACCGCTCCACCGACTGCGAGCAACCCGACGACGGCTGCAAGCGCCAACAGGCCCGCCAGCAAAGCATATTCAATCATGGACTGTCCGGCATCCTGACGAAAGAGGTCAAAGCGCATTGTTCCCATCCCTTCTTTACATTTTTCTTTACGAATTTTTCCGTCTATTTCCTTCGAGGATTTGCAATTCTCTTGATTTGAGCTTCATCGTAGTCAGGGTGATTCAGCCCTTGCTGCATTCAGAATAGCTCAATTTACGGACTTTTAAACTGTCAAGAAGCTAGCAAAGCGTCCGATAAAATATGTTCTGTTTGCGCAAGCGCCCGGCTGTGCTATGATCTGAAAACAGAAGCTTGCTCTCTCTCAGTGCAATTCCGCTCCCAGGAAGGTTTCACATGCCGGGCATATCCGATCACGAGGCAAACCCTTTCACCTGGCTCCCTCCACCCGATCCTGCCTCGCTGGACGCCGAGGCGCTTGCGCTGCTCGAAAAAGCCCGCGCCAATGTCGGTTTTTTGCCGAACGTCTTTGCTGCATACGCAATTCGCCCCGAGCACATGTTGCGCTGGATCCGGCATTTCAACGCCGTTTTGCGCGGCCCGTCCGGCCTGAGCCCCGCTGAGCGCGAGATGATCGGGGTGGTCGTCTCCGCGGAGAATCGATGCCTGTACTGTTTGGTCAGCCACGGAGCCGAACTTCGCCAGCTGACAGGCGACCCCGTTTTTGCCGACCAACTCAGCTATGACTATCGTCGCGCCCCACTTGATGAGCGGACGCGAGCGATGCTCGAGTATGCGGTGAAAATCACGCGCACACCCGTTGAATGCAATCAGGCGGACATCGAGCATTTGCGCAGCCTGGGATTCTCAGACCTCGACATCTTCGACATCATCGAGACGGCGGCGATGTTCAACTTCACCAATCGTCTCGCCTCTGCGACCGGCCTGTTGCCGAACCCAGAGTACTATAGCCAGGGGCGCGCCTCATGAACGACGGCAGCGAGGTCGGCGGCTGCGGTGAGTTTGAATGGAGACGGAATGCATGAGCGATATCGGCGTTTTTTTTCACCGCTTCGGATGGGCCTACACTGCGCCTGAGCCGAATCTGTGGCACAGCACTTTTTTCACCGAAAGCGAAGAGGAGTTCGATCTGTACGTGATGGTGGTGGAGGACTGGGCGCATTTCGCCGTAACGCCTTTTTTGCCGTCGGCGCCGGCGGCGCAGCAGGCGCGCATTCACAGTGCGCTGCTCAGGCTGAATCAGCAGATGCGCCTTGTGCGCTTTGCACTGGATGGCGACGGCGACGTTTCTTTAATCGCCGACGCCCCTCTCCACCGCTTGAATGACGCCTATTTCGCTCAAATTGTGGAGGCGTTCGTCTACTATGCCGACCGGCTGGCGGGCGAGCTGAGGCGCATGCTCTTCGACGCCCACTACGCATCGCCGTTGATTCGAGAACCGTAGCTTCCCTCGACGGCCTCGTGGATGGCGCCGCAATGACGAAAAATTTGTTGGAAGATGAGAAGGCTGTGACGATGGACAATCAACAGTTCACCGTGCGTGGGGCCGGAGGCGTCGAGCTGTTTGCACAGCGCTGGCGGCCAGACCGCGCGCCGCGCGGCGTTGTAGTGCTTGTGCACGGTTTTGGTGAGCATAGCGACCGCTATGGTTATCTGGTGACGGCTTTGACCGCGGCCGGCTACCTCGTCTATAGCTTCGACCATCGCGGCCATGGCCGTTCACCTGGACAGCGCGGCCACGTGCACCGTTTCGACGACTTCCTGGAAGACGTGCGGCAGATGATCGCTCGTGCACGCGCCGACGAGCCGTCGCTGCCTCTCTTCCTGTTCGGCCATAGCGTCGGAGGGCTGGTCGCCCTGGATTATGCGATTCGTCATCCGGAGGAACTCCAGGGCGTCGTCGCCTCTGCGCCGCTGCTTTCCCAGCCGAACATCTCGCCGCTGGTGTTGACGATCGCCCGTCTGCTCTCTCGCCTCGCTCCGACCTTCCCGCTCGACACCGGACTCGATCCGACGACGATCGCTCGCGACCCGGCCGAGGTGCAGCGCTATACGACAGACCCGTTGGTGCACGCCAAGACCTCCGCCCGCGCCGCCGCAGAAGCCATGGATGCGGTGGCCTGGGTGCAGGCGCATGCCGGCGAGTTGCGCACACCTTTGTTGCTCTATCACGGCGACGCCGATCGGCTGGCGCCCATCGCAGGCAGCCGGACGTTTTTTGTCAACGCGGGCAGCGCCGATAAAACCTTTTGGGAACTCCCCGGCGGTTTTCACGAGGCGCACAACGATCTGGATCGCGAGCAGCTTTTCGCCCGGCTCGTGGCTTGGCTGGATGCTCGCACGCAATAACGGGGGTGCAACTCATCGCCATATATTCTCGATGAGCGGATAGGAGCGTGGGGGGGATCGGCCGCGTATCAACGTCGTGCATGAACAAAAGCGGAGAGAAGATGCTTATCTCCCCTCCGCCCACGAAACGACGATTGTTTGGATTGATCAAGCGTTGTAGCCGAGCAAACGGCCGCTGCCTGGGCAAGCTCGATCAGGCGTGAACGACCTCTTTTTGGGCCAATTTTTCGTCGAGAATGGCGTTCAGCCTTTCGATCTCCTGGTTCAGTTTCGCCAACCGCTCGCGCGTCGGAATGCCCAGCCGGGTCAGCGCGCGCTCGACCTGACGTTCCAGCTGCGCCTCGAAGTCTTGACCCGCCTCGTTCGCCAGCCGCGCCGAGCGTCGGAAATCCGCTTCAACCTGCTCGTGGAAAGGCGCCTGCTGTTTCGTGATGCAGCGACTCCATTCGGCCAGTGTTGCATAGAGCGCCTCTTCCATCCGTTCGCCGCGCTCAACTGCGTCGTTCAACAGTTTTTCACTGCTCTGGTACAACCCGCCGACCTGATCGCAGACAATGCCCCACAGCCCGAGATACGCCAGCGCCAGCTTGCGCCCTTGCGCACGAATGGGTTGAAACCGCACGGTTTGCAGTTGTTGAACCTTCCCTGAATTCGTTTCAGAGGAGGCGTTCACCCTCTGGATAGCTGCTTTCATTGCTCGACTCCTCTGTGCCGCCTTTCGGAGTGACTTGAAACGACGCCGTTGCGCCTTGACAGATCATGACGCAATGCGTTATAAAAATTATAACACGCTGCGTCATAAAAGTCAATGACTTTGGGCGCCTTCTTCTGCAGGGAAAAGAAGCGGCAACAGCTCAGGCGCATAACGAGCGACGAGCGAACGCGAGATGGCGTTCGAGCGAGCAATTTCACTGAACATGGCGGCGCTGGGGCGGAGGCGCCGCTCCTGCGTCTCCGGGTCAAGTTCGACCAGGCCAAAGCGCAATCCCCAGCCCTCCGACCACTCGAAATTGTCGGTGAACGTCCAGTGAAAATAGCCGCGCACGTCACAGCCATCTCGAATCGCTCGATAGAGCTCGTACAGGTGTCCCAATAACCAGCGCGGACGCTGGTCGTCGTCTTGATCGGGGAGGCCGTTCTCGGTGATGTAGATCGGTTTGTGCAAGACGTTGACTTCCTGCACGATCTGGTTCAGCGCCTGCGGCGCGTATTCGCTGTATACGCCGCGCCAGCCCGAGTCGGAATATTCTCCCTCTGGATGATAGTGCTCTTCGCCGAAAAGGAGGCGCGGGTCTGGGCGAAAACGGACGAGATCGCGCGTGTAGAAGTTGATGCCGATGAAGTCTGCGCTGTCCTCCAGCGTGCGATGGTATTCGTTTAGCCCCAGGGGAAAACGGATCTTGCCGTCGATGGAGCCCATGATCCAGACATGTTCTGCGATGTAGCGTTTCAGCGCCGCGGCCTTGCGGTCGAGCCAACTTGCCGGGTTGGAAGGCGCAAAGACGCGCACCGGCATAGCGTAGCCGACTTGGGCGTCCGGCTGCACCGCATGGATGGTCTGATAGGCGGCCCCGTGCGCCTGCAGCATATGGCGAAAGACGCGCAGCGCCAGCAGCAGGTTCGTTTTTTCCGGCGGCCAGATCCCGCGCACCCACCCCTGCGCCACATAGACCAGGGGTTCATTGATCGTCACCCAGAGCTTGCACAGATCGCCTAACGCCTGCACCACATGCCGCACATAGCGCTGGAAGTAGGGAACCACCTCCCCTTTCTCCCAGCCGCCGATGCGCTCCAGCCAGAGCGGGTTGGTGAAATGATGCAGCGTGACCATCGGCTCCATGCCGCGGCGATGCAGACCGTCCAACATTTCCCGGTAACGATCGATGGCGGTGGAATCAAACCGGCCCGGCTCCGGCTCGATGCGGCTCCATTCCACGCTCATGCGATGGGCGTTGAGGCCAAGCTGCTGCATCAGGTCGAAATCCACCTCAGCGTTGCGCCACCAATCGCAGGCCAGGCCGCTGCGCTCTCCACGCCAGATTTTGCCGTGTTGTTGTTCAAAGGCCCACCATTGATTGTTGGTGTTCTCACCCTCCACCTGGTGAGAGGAAGTCGCCGTTCCCCAGAGGAACCCGTCGGGGAATCGCAGTGCATCTTGCGTTTCATTCATGCTTGTCGTCATTTCTCCGGATTCTTTTCAGGTTGATAGACGGTGTCCGCCTGGCGTTCCCAGGGCAAATGGGTTAATTCCACGCGGGCGGCGTCGAGAAAGCTGCGGCTGTATTCATCAGGATAGTTCCCTGCATAGACGACGCGGCGAATGCCGGCGTTGATCAACATTTTGGCGCAGGTCAAGCAGGGTTGGTGGGTGACGTAGGCGGTGGCGCCTTCCGTGCTGACGCCGTGCAGCGCCGCCTGAATCAACGCATTCTGCTCGGCGTGAAGCGTGCGCACGCAGTGGCCGTCCACCATGAGATGGCCGACGTCGTCGCAGTGGGGCAGCCCCGCCGGGGCGCCGTTGTAGCCGGTGGCGAGGATGCGACGATCGCGCACCAGCACACAGCCGACATGGGCGCGGTCGCACGTGCTGCGTTGCGCCACCGTGAACGCAATTTGCAGAAAGTACTCATCCCAGGAAGGGCGCTGACGGCGCACTGGAGATTCCGGCTGCAATGTGGACATTCTCTTTTTCGGATTATTTTTGTTCCTCGACCGCATCGACCGGGCGCCAGTCCACCAGGAGGTCCGCCAGCACGGCGTCCCGATCGCGTTCATCGACAAACGCCAGATACAGCGTAAGCGGCGACGCAGTCTTGCGTTGTGCGTCGTCGCCGTCCGGTCGATAGGTGATCGCAAGGCCGGGCAGCGCGCGCCGGTCGACATGAGCGAGACCGGGTTGAATCGCTGTAATTTGTTCAGGCGTAAAAAAGGCGTACCAGAGGCCGACCTCCTCTTCCGGCCAGGCGGCGATCGCCCAAATGCGCCGCGGTCGCACCTGGCACAGCAGGGCATGTTCACGCGTGGCGAAGGTGCGATAGAAACCGGGCAGCGCTGTGAAGGCGCGCACCTTCCGTTCTACGCTCAGCACTCCGGTCACGTAGACGGGGCGTTTCTGCGCCGGCGCCAGAACCTGCGCCGGAGGCGTCGGGGAGGGCTGCGGAATGAACGTCGTGTAGGCGCGACGGCGGGCATATCGCACGGTCAGGTGAAGCGCGACTGCGAGGGCCAGCAGCGCACTTCCCACCATCCAACTTCCCGGCAGAGGCAGAACGGTCCACGCCAGCGCCAAACCCGCCAATGTCAAATAGAGCCAGCGAATCAGCGGTGCGCCGAGCAATTCAGCGCGTTCCAGCAAGTAAAGGCGCGTAAGCCAAAGCTCTGCAGGCGCATCGGGCAGAAACTCCGTTGGTTTTTGGTGAATGCGCGGCGGCGCCGGAGCGGGCGGCGACCCATTTTGTGAAATCATCGCTGCATCGCCAATAAGAAGCCAGGTTTCCGCGGAAACCTGGCGACGATTCTCGTTTCAGACTGCTTCCAGCCCTGTTCGGGCGCTAAACCGGCTGCGGCACGCGTCCGCCCAGGTCAAGGCCGCTGTCGGCGCGTTTGTCATCCCCGCGCACCTGGCCGGCGGTTTTCGATGCGCCGGCGGGGCTCTCCTGGCTGCGCGGGGCGACGGCGCTGTCCCCGACGGGGGTCTCGCCTCGCATCAGCGCCTGGAACTCGGCGGCGTTCAACGTCTCGACCTCGAGCAGGCGTTGCGCAACGCGTTCCAGCGCCTCCCAGTGTTCGAGCAGCAGCTGATGACACCGTTCATGCGCCTCGTCGACAAGCCGTTTCACCTCTTCATCGATCGCCTGGGCCACCTTGTCGCTGTAGTTGCGATGTTCGCTGAAAGCGCGGTTGAGAAACATCATCTCCTCGCGCTCGCCGTAGCGGATGGGGCCGAGGCGCTCGCTCATCCCCCACTGGGTGACCATGGCGCGCGCCATGGCGGTCACGCGTTCCAGGTCATTGGCGGCGCCGGTGGTGACGTCGCCGAAGCGAATCTTCTCTGCAACGCGGCCGCCGAGCAGCGCCACCAATTGGTCGCGGAATTTGGCGCGCGTCATGAGGTTGGATTCTTCATCGGGTAGGCTCATCGTATAGCCGCCCGCCATGCCGCGCGGCACGATGGTGACCTTGTGCACCGGGTCATGGTTAGGCAAGACGTGCATGGCCACGGCGTGGCCAGCCTCGTGGTAGGCGACAATTTCTTTTTCCTTGGGAGTGATCAGGCGACTGCGTCGTTCTGGGCCGGCGATCACGCGCTCGATCGCCTCTTGCAATTCTTCGTTGCCGATCGAGCGGCGATTGCGCCGCGCCGCCAGGATAGCGGCTTCGTTGACCAGATTTTCCAGGTCGGCGCCGGCGAAGCCGGGCGTCTGTTTGGCGATCACGTCGAGATCGACGTCTGCAGCCAGCGGTTTCCCGCGCACATGCACGTCTAGGATGGCGCGGCGGCCGCGCATGTCCGGCGCATCCATGGTCACGCGACGGTCGAAGCGGCCGGGGCGCAGCAACGCCGGGTCAAGAATGTCCGGGCGATTCGTGGCGGCGATGATGATGATGTTGGTGTCGGTGTCGAAGCCATCCATCTCGACCAGAATCTGGTTGAGCGTCTGCTCGCGCTCGTCGTGCGAGCCGCCCAGCCCGGCCCCGCGGTGCCGACCGACGGCGTCGATTTCGTCGATGAAGATGATGCAGGGCGAGTTTTTCTTGGCCTGTTCAAAGAGATCGCGCACGCGGCTGGCGCCGACGCCGACGAACATCTCTACGAATTCAGAGCCGGAAATGCTGAAGAAAGGCACGCCCGCTTCGCCGGAGATGGCCTTCGCCATCAGCGTCTTGCCTGTGCCCGGCGGACCGACGAGCAACACGCCCTTGGGGATGCGCGCGCCCAGCGCCGCAAACTTTTGCGGCTCTTTTAAGAACTCGACGACCTCCTGCAGCTCTTGCTTGGCCTCCTCATTGCCCGCCACATCTTTGAAGGTGACGGTGGGGCGGTCGCCGGTGAACATGCGCGCGCGGCTTTTGCCGAAGCTGAACGCCTGATTGCCTGCACCCTGCGCCTGGCGCAAGATGAAGAAGAAAAAGGCGCCGAGCAACAACAACGGCAACACGGCGATCAAAACGCCGCTCCAGGTGTCCCAGAACTGCGGCGGGGCCACGCTGACATCCACGACCGCCATCTGCTCGGGCGTCACGCCAAGGTTGAGCAGCGTCTTGGTCAGGCCGACGCCCTGCTCGATGCGGGATTGCAGCGTTTCGCCGTTGCGGGTGATGACCAGAATGCGGTCGCCGTTGATTTCGATGGCGCGCACGTCGTTGTTACGGACGAGCGTCGCCACTTTGGCGATCGGTGCATCGCTGATCGGGGTGGAAGCGCGACGCGCCAGCGAGCTGTAGAGAAACGCGCCGAGGGCCAGAATCAGCAGCAGGTAAATGACGCCATTGCGCAGTTGTTTTGAATTCATTCGGTGTCCTGTCGAGTCATCTCAAGGTCTCGTCGAACGGTCTGCACACGATTTCGAGTGCATCCATCGAAAAGACGCTTCCTTATGCCAAGTGTATCACACGTCCAGGAGAGCGTCAAAGCCTTTGTACAATTCTCTTCACAAGCGTATTACCTTGTGCAAAGTATATGCAGATGATGTGTTTCCGGCAGTAGGGCTACTTCCAGGATGGCCGGCCGCTTCGCAGAGAAAGTTCACAGACACAGACGCAGTGAGACGACGTTGAGTTCCGTCCTCCATTCAACCGAAAAACGCCCAAAAAACGCCGTCAAGAAATATACGCCGGCTGGAGCAAACGCCAGCCGGCGCAATGCAGTGGCGCCCATGTTTTTAATTGATCGGGGAATCGTCGTAGGTGCGGCTCTCAGCCGCACGCTCTCGATGTCCCGCAGGGCCTTGGGGAAGGCCAGGAAGCGCTGCTGCGAGCAGCGCCTACGGGTTGCCAGACGATTTGTTGTTAAATTTCATCAAGCTTCCCAGAAAAAAGGAGGCGTCAGGAAGCGCTTACGGCGGGCGCCAGGCCGAACTCCTCCAGCACCCAATGCACCCAGTTGACGACGCGTTGCGGGGTGAGCGCCGCCTGGTTGTCCTCATCGATCGGCAGGCCCATCAGCACGCCCTCGAACGAGGCGCGAGAGAACTCGAACTGATAGCTGGAGTCGGGCACGATCCAGCCGACCGTCTCGGCGCCGAGCTCGGTGATGCGGTCCCCGATGATGCCGATGGCGTCCACGAAACTGTTGGAGTAGCCGAACTGGTCGCCGCAGCCAAAGAGCGCCACCTTCTTCCCCTTCAGCCCCTCGCTCGTCAGGAGGGGAAGCGTCAGTCCCCAGTCGTCCTGCAGCTCACCGATGTTCCAGGTCGAAGCGCCGAACATCAGGAAATCATAATTGGGAAACAGCTTTGCGTTCGCTGCGGAGATCACCATCACGTCGCAGGTGGCCAGCCCGGTGGCCTCGATCTCGTTCTTGATCATATTGGCGACGCGCTCGGTGCAGCCGGTGCTGCTGCCAAAGAAAATGCCGATTTTCGCTGTCATAGACCATCGTCTCCTTGACCGTCGTCTCCTTGCCCCGATTGATGGACTCAAAACTCATCGATTATTGACAACTATACCGTCCGCCGCCACGATTGGCAAGTAAGCTGCGTTCCTGGTGAAAAATGGAGCAAGGCCCCATCAACGCGCTCAATCCGACTGTATGTTTTTGCGATAAGGCAGGAGTTCAAGCAGTCGATCGAGCGCATCTGGCGCAGCGATGTCCAGCACGCGCCCTTCCGCAGCGCGGAAGAGGCGGTCGTGGATCGCCATTTCCAGGCCGGCGCGCGTCGATTTCCCCCACACCGTGCGCGCAAGGATGACGTCCACGCCCAGCCGGTCGAGCGCGCGCAGGCGTGCAAACAAATGACGCGCGACGGCGGCGGGATCGCGCTGCGGGCCGGGGCTTACAATTCTTGCCTGAAGATCGGCGAGGAAGTGCGCTTCCTCGTCGGTTGTGAACAGGCCGACGCGCAACCCTCGTTCATTCAGGGCGGCGACAGCGCTGCGCAGAAAGTGCAGGGCCGTTTCGGTCTCGCCCGCCAATAGCACCATCGGCGCACGCGGGGCGTAGTGCCTGAGGAGGGTTCCGGGCGAGGCCGCAGCTTCCGTCTCGGATGCGATGAGCGGCGCCTCAGGCGTCTTCAGCTCGGGCAGAAGCACTCGCAGCGCTTCGACGGTGGCGCCGCCTGGACGCAACAACAGCGGCGGGCTTTGCGTCAGGTCTACGACGGTGGATTCCACCCCGATCGAAGTAGGACCGCCATCGAGCACAATATCGATGCGCCCGTTGAGATCGTCGAGCACGTGTTGCGCCGTCGTGGGGCTGGGGCGGCTGAACAGGTTGGCGCTCGGCGCTGCGACCGGCAGTGCGCACGCCTGCAGCAGCGCCAGCGCCACCGGATGGGCCGGCATGCGCACCGCCACCGTGTCGCGGCCCGCAGAGACGTTGGGCGGCACGCGAGGGTGACGTCGCAGGACGAGCGTCAGCGGGCCGGGCCAGAAACGCTCCGCCAGCGCATAGGCGATGGCCGGAATGTCGACGGCCACGCGCTCGAGCTGGGCGATGCTCGCCAGATGCACGATCAACGGGTCGCTGAAAGGGCGTTGTTTGGCGATGAAGATGCGCTCCACCGCCTGTGCGTCCAGCGCATTGGCGCCCAGCCCATAGACCGTTTCCGTCGGGAACGCAACCAGGCGCCCTTCCGCCAGCGCCTGGGCGGCCGCTGCGATAGCAGCAGGGTCAGGATGAGAGGGATCCACGTGAAAAACTTGCGTCGCAATGGTCATCATGAGATAGCTTACCAGCCAGGGCCATAGACTGAAAAAGCGATGCGTTGAATTTGAGCAAACGTCGGCGACAACGAGCTTGAAGCACCGAACAGGCGATGAATCTTAGACCAAAAACACCCTAAAAAACAGATTGACGGCTCTACATCGCCTGTGCTATACTCGTCTTCGATTCCAGACAGTGAATAATATTCATATAGGCGAACAATATCTCGCAGCGCCTATGCGCGAGCACTCTCCTTACACATCGTTGAATTGAAAGCAGAGTCATGGCGGAGATCGTAAAAGAAGCGCACCTTTATCCTCGCGGTGTTCGCCCTCGGCTGTCGCGCTGGCGACGTCGAGAGATCCTCGACGCCTATCTGTTTATCTCGCCCACGGTGATCGGTCTGCTTGTTTTTTTGCTGGGGCCGATCATCGCCTCCGCCGTGCTCAGCTTCACCGATTATGACATTTTGACCGCTCCAGCGTGGGTTGGCTTAGACAATTACATCCAATTGTTTCAAGACGGTCTCTTTTGGCAGGCGCTGCGGGTGAGCGTCATCTACTCGGTCATCAGCGTGCCGTTGGGGCTGGCGCTCTCGCTTGGTGCGGCGCTTCTGCTCAACCAGAAGATCCGCGGGGTTGCGATTCTGCGCTCCATCTATTATATGCCCACCATCATTTCCGGCGTGGCCGTCGCTATGCTGTGGCGCTGGCTTTTCAACGCACAGTTCGGGATGGTGAACATCCTGCTGGGGAAGATCGGCATTCGGGGGCCCATGTGGCTGACCGATGAGCGTTGGGCGCTGGCGGCCATCATCATCGCCAGCTTTTGGGGGTTGGGCGGCGCTATGTTGATTTACCTGGCCGGCCTGCAGGGCATCCCTTCGGAGTTGTATGAGGCTGCCGAGATCGACGGCGCCACCGAGCAGGCGAAGTTCCGCTACATTACTTTGCCCATGATCTCCCACGTCACCTTTTTCAATCTGGTGCTCGGCATCATCGGCGCGCTGCAGCTCTTTACAGACGCCTACGTAATGACCGGCGGCGGCCCGAACAACGCCACCCTATTTCTGTCGCTCTATCTCTATCGGCAGGCGTTTCTCTATTTGAAGATGGGGTATGCATCGGCCATGGCTTGGGTGCTCTTCGCCATTGTTCTGGTTCTGACGTTGCTGGTCTTCAAATCCTCGCCGATGTGGGTGTACTACGAAAGCGAAAGAAGGAGGGCGGCATGAACGCAACGCAACGCCATCGGCCGCTGCCCTTCTGGCGCACAAAGCGCGGGCAGGAGCGCATTCGGTTGACGCTGAGCACCGTGATCGCTCTTCTCGGCGCCTCCCTGCTGATTCTACCCTTCTATTGGATGATTTCCACCGCGCTCAAGACGCCGGCCCAGGTCTTTGCGCTGCCGCCGGTCTGGTTTCCGATTCCGCCGCAGTTCGGCAACTTCGCCGAAGCCGTGACCCTGATCCCGATGCATCTGTATGCATTCAACACTTTTTTCATCGTCTTCATGGTCATGATCGGCACGCTCCTTTCCTGTTCGCTCAGCGCCTATGGCTTTGCGCGCTTTCGAGCGCCGGGGCTGGACTTTATCTTTTTGGTCTTGCTCGCCACCATGATGCTGCCCGGCGCCGTGACGTTGGTGCCGACCTACCTGTTGTTCAACGCTTTAGGGTGGGTGAACACCTTCCTGCCGTTGATTGTCCCCGCCTACTTTGGCAGCGCCTTCTTCATCTTCTTGATGCGCCAGTTCTATCTAACCATCCCCATCGATCTGGAGGATGCAGCCAAGATCGACGGCGCCAACTCCTTCCAGATTTACTGGCGCATCATGCTGCCGTTGAGCAAGCCGGTGCTGGCGACGGTGGCGGTCTTCACCTTTGTCTGGACGTACAACGATTTTTTCTCGCCTTTGATTTATCTGACCGATGAAGCGCACCGCACGATCGCTGTGGCGCTTTCCTATTTCCAGGGGTCGCCGCGCGTCGGCCCTCAGATGCACATTTTGATGGCGGCTGCGGCCATCTCGTTGGCGCCTCCTTTGGTTCTCTTTATCGCTGCGCAACGGTACTTTGTGCGCGGGATTGTAACGACCGGCATCCGCGGGTGACGGCGGTGGAGGCCCGACGTCGTTTGCGCCCTTCCAGGCAGGATTTCCAGGCTTTTGCGTCCATTTCCAAAATTGTGAGTTTGTTCCAACCGTTCATTGAGTCCAAGGAGGATGCTCAAGATGTTCACGCCGCTCAGCCGAAGAGAGTTTCTCAAATCAACCGCAGTCGGCGCAATGCTCCTGGCGACCGGCGCCCTGGCGTCCTGCGCTGCGCCGTTGGCGCCGACGGCGCAGGACGGCGCGCCGGGCGCCGCCGTGCAGGTCGTCCGCGCCCTGATGTGGAGCAACGGCCCGATCATCGACGATAATTTCAAAAAGCGCGCCGCCGACTTCAACGAGCTGCACAAAGGCGCCATTGAAATCAATCTGCAGCTGTTGCCTTGGGATCAATACTGGTCCAAGATTGACCTTTCGTACGCCGCCAGAGACCCATACGACATCTATTTTTGGGATATCCAGGCCTATGGACACTACAAGGCCGGGTTGTTGCGCAACCTTCAACCCTTCGTCGACGCTGCGCCGGAATTGATGGACCCCGAACAGTATCCCGTCGCTTTGTACGATGTGTGGCGCTTCGACGGCGAAAATCTCTATGCGTTGCCCGAGAATTTCCAGATTCTGGCCTTCTACTACAACAAAGATTTGTTGGACCAGGCCGGCCTTCCCTATCCAGATGAAAACTACACCTGGGACGCCCTGATCGAAGCGTCAAAGCAGCTGAAGCAAGGCGAAGGCGACCAGGTCACGCAGTGGGGCTTCGATCTCGGCGATCTCCACGCCTGGTGGGGCGCGCAGACGCTGGCCTGGGCGATGGGCGGCGCCTTCTTCGACCGCATCGTCGAGCCGACGCGCATGCAGATGAGCGATCCGCCCAATGTGCAGGCGCTGCAGTTCCTCCAGGACTTGCTCTGGAAAGACAACCTTGCGCCCACCTTCAGCCAGGCCGAATTTCTGGCGCCGGGAACCAGCCTCTTCCAGGCCGGGAAGGCGGCCATGTTGGTGGCGGGGAGCTGGTCGCTCTCCGGTTATAAAGACGTTGCGTTCAATTGGGGCATCGCCCCCCTGCCCAAATGGATCGACACGCGCGTGCCGGCCTTTTGGTTCGGCGGCTGGGTGATCACACGCGATAGCAAGGCCCCGGAGAGCGCGTTCGAGTTCGCGCGCTGGTCGGCCACCGATTATCAACAGACCATGGCCGTCAACCACGACTGGATTCCGCTGCGCAAAGAGGCGCGCGAGTCAGCGGCCATGTTTGAAGGGATGCCCGATGGCTTTGACATCACCCTGGCGTCCATCTTTGAGGCGCGCCTCGGCGACGTTTATCACAGCAGATCGCAGGAGCTGCTCAACGAGGCCATCTTCCCCAACCTTGAGCAGCTGTGGGCGAATAAGATCACGGCGGCGCAGGCCGCTGCGCAGATGGACGAAAAAGGCAATCAAATCCTACAGAAAGGCGCCTGATGAGCTTTGAGCATGGAGTTTGGGAGATCGAACAGGATGACCTGCGCTGCCGCGTCGAGTGGCGCGAGCGGCGACTGTTCTGGCAAATCATCCATCCGCTGGCCCCGGGTGGAAGGACGCATCCGACGCCGATCGGCGCCATTGCCGTGGAGGGACGGCCCGCGCAATGGACAAAGCTGGTCGGCGTCGAAGAGGGCGGAGAGGCGGCTCCTTGCCTGAAGGTGACTCTGGAGGATGAAACGGGCCGCCTGCGCCTTGTACGTTCATTTGAGCTTTTTCCCGGTCACCCCTTCGTGCGCACATGGGGGGTGGTGGAGCGCGTGGACACAGCCGATCCAGCGCCGCTCATCGACGACGCCGAAATTTTGCGGCTGGAGCTGTCGGCGACGCAGCCCGTCACGCTTTTTCACGTGGAGCAGTTCAGTTGGGCCTACCCGAAAGATTTTTTCACTCCGCGCCAGGTCTCGCTGCGGCCTTATATCGTCCCGCACGAGCTGCGCATGGGGTCGTTTCCTTCTCACTACACGGCGCCTTCGAGCTGCGCCTGGGTCGCCCTGCGCCACGGCCCGCCCGATCCCTCCGAGGAAACGCCGGGCGGCGGGCCGGGGCTGGTGGTCGGCGTCGAATTCAACGGCAAGAGCCGGCTGCGCGCCTGGGCGACGCTGGAGAGCGTTGCGCTGGAAAGCCGCATCGACGAGCTGGCGCATCGGCTTCAGCCCGAGGAACCTTTTGAAATTCCCGCCTTTTTCGTCGGCTGTTACAACGGCGACTGGGACGAGGCGGGCTATGTCACGCAGCGCTTCGCCGAGGCGCATGTGCACCCGCCGATGCCGGATCACCGCTATCCGTGGGTTCAGTACAACTCCTGGAAGTACGGCCAGGAGATCAACGAGGCGCAGCAGCTGGCCGTGTTGGAGCGTTGCGCCGAGTTGGGGATCGAAGTGGTCGTGCTCGACCTCGGTTGGGCGCGCACGATCGGCGACTGGCGCCCCAACCCGGTGAAATTCCCGCGCGGGCTGCGCCCCATCGCCGAACGCGCTCATGAATTGGGCATGAAGTTCGGCGTGCATGTGGCCATCGCCCAAATGGCGCCGGATGCGCCGGCGGCGTTGGCGCATCCGGAATGGCTGGCCTTCGGCGGCGACGACTACTACGGCGCCGGCGCCATTTGCCTGGGCCATCGGCCCTGCCAGGAGTGGCTGATCGAATCGCTGGCGCGGCTGGTGGCGGAGGAGCAGCTCGACTACATCATCCAGGACGGCGAAGATGTCGTCAAACGCTGTCTGCGCGCCGACCACACGCATGCGCCCGGCGACAGCAATTACGCCAATTCGACGATGGGGCTGGATCGGGTGATTCAGGCCGTCCGTCAGGCGCACCCGCACCTGGTGTGGGAAAACTGCGAGGACGGCGGCTGCATGATGACCTATCGCATGGCGCGACTCTGTCACACCTCCATCACGGTGGACAACATCGCCACATACGCCACGCGGCAAGGAATTTACGGCGCGTCCTATCCTTTCTCCCCCCGCTACAGCGTGCGTTACATGGAGGACGATCCGACGCCCTACACGCTGCGCAGCGCCATCTTCGGCGGGCCGCTGATCTTGATGCAGCGCATCGGCGAGTGGAACGAGCAGGAGATGGCCGACGCCAAACGGGCGATCGCAGAGTACAAACGTCTGCGCTCCGTCATTCGCAACGGCAAGGTCATTCACCTGCTGGCCCCGCGCCACAACGTCGAACGCCATGGCCGCGGCTGGGACGCCATCCAGGCCGTCAGTCCAGATCAGGCGCGCAGCGTGGTGATGGTCTATCGCGCGCTGGGCGGACCGGAGGAGCGGGTGATTCGACCGCGCGGCCTGCGCAGCGGCGCCTCCTATCGCGTGCATTGGGCAGACGCCGGCCGCACGGAGGTGCGCAGCGCCGAAAGCCTGCATGCAGATGGCCTGGCCGTGAAACTTGGGGAGCTTGGCTCCGAAATCATTGAGCTTGCAATGGTGGAAATGTGAGGCGGACCCATGCAACAGGTCCTGGCGGCGTGCGGCGCAGCGTTCGTCAGCGTCGAAGCGGACGGCGCAACGTGGCGCATCGGCAACGAGAAGGTTCAGAAAACGGTGGCGTGGAGGGACGGCGAGGGGCTTCGCCTGAGCGCGTTGGAGCATCGGGTCACCGGCAGGAAGTGGCGCCCCCTCCCGTTCGACCACGAAGCGGCGGGCGATGAATTTCTGTTCCATTGGAATGAAAGCGCGCTCTCTGGACGCCGGGCTTCGGCGCTGATGTCGGCGCGCGCCGAAGCGGATGAGCGAGCGGTCACGCTTGCACTTGCGTTGCAGGTCGGCGAGAGCCTGGACGTAACGCTCTATCAGCGCGTGCACGCCGGGCTTGCCGTGATCGAGCAGTGGCTGGAAGTCGCGCCGCGGCGCGCCGGGACGCTCAGCCGCGTGGCGCCGTTGACGCTCGCCGTCGCCGATCTCGATGCGCCGACGCTGCACTGGGTGCGCGGCCTGCAAAATCATGGCGCCGGCATGCCGGCGCGCGGACCGTATCCGGCCTATCGGCTGCGCAGCGAACCCCTCGGCGAACTCCATCTGCACTCAGGGTTGCGCTCCACCTGGCATGAAATTCCCTGGTTCGTTCTTCAAGGCGCAGCCGGCGGCGAGGGGCTTTTCGTCGGGCTGAGCTATTCTGGCCGTTGGTCCGCAACTGCGCGCAACCTGGGGCAAGGGGCGGCTCTGGAGCTTTTCAGCGACGGCTATGCAACGCCGCTGCATCCTGGCGAGCGCTGGACCAGCCCGGTCAGCTTTTTAGGCTTCTTTTGCGGCGACCTGGACGATGCGGCGCACGCGCAACACGCCTATGTGCGCCGCGCCGTCGTTCCGCCCACTCCGGAGGATTTCCCCTGGGTGCAATACAACACCTGGTTCGCCCATCTGGTCGACATCGACGAGACGATCTTGCGTCCAGAGGCCGAGCTGGCGGCCCGCCTCGGCGTCGAGGTGTTCGTGATCGACGCCGGCTGGTGGGAGCCAAGCCGCCGCACCAGCGACAACTTCACCACCGGCCTGGGCGTTTGGCGGCCAAGCGCCGAGAAATTCCCCAGCGGCCTTCCCGCCTTCGGCGATTTCGTGCGCTCCCTAGGCATGAAATTCGGCGTCTGGGTCGAGCCGGAGCGTGTGGACCTGCGACAGGAAGGAACGTGGCGGCTCGACTGGCTGGCGCGCCATCACGACGCCATCATCTCGCCGCCCTGGCCGCCCGACACCGTGAGCGGCTGGCTTTGCTTCGGTCATCCCGAGGTGCAGGCGTGGGCGATCGACTGGATCAGCCGGCTGGTGAGCGATGTCGGAGCAGATTGGCTGAAGTGGGACTCCAACTGGTGGGGCGTCTGCACCTGCGCGCATCATGGGCACAGCGCAACCGACGGCGAATTCCATCAGGTGCAGGGGGTGCATCGGGTGATGAGCGAGCTGCGCAGGCGCTTTCCACACCTGATCATCGAGAACTGTGCGGGCGGCGGCGTGCGCAGCGACTTCGCCATGTTGGCGCACACGCACATCACCTGGCTGCACGATGCTTCGACGCCTAGCCGACGCGTGCGCTTCCACCTGGCCGGCGCCACGCATCCCTTCCCGCCCGAGCTGTGCAACACGTGGGTCGTCGACGCCGAGGACGAGCCGCTGACCGATCCGACGACGCCGCAACATCAAATCGACGCCATCCTCCGCAGCCGCATGTTCGGCGCATTTGGCCTCTCCGCCCGGTTGATGCACTGGACGGAGGACGCCTTCCAGGCGATGCAGAAAGCCATCGCCCAATACAAGCGGCTGCGCCCCCTTCTCAAACATGGCGATCTCTATCATCTACTGCCGCAGGTCGATTTGCAATGCCCTGACCTCGACCTGCAAGGCCGATGGGAAGCCTACGCCGTGATCGCCGCAGACCGAAGCCAGGGCGCCGTCTGGGTCTTCCGCGATCCAAAGGGTGAACCCAGCCGGCGGTTGCATCTGCGCGGTCTGGATGCGACGCGCACCTACGCGGTGACGGACATCGACGCTGCCCGCACGGTGCGACGCTCCGGCGCAGCGCTGATGGAGCAAGGCCTTGCAATTGATCTGGGCGAACACACCTCGGCGCTGCTCCTGCTCGAGGCGGAGCCATAGGCGCAACGCTGCAAAAAACGCTGCTTTATCGAGACAATCTCGAGACGAGCAGAGGCGTCGAGACGAGAGGAGGTCGAGCAGGACGTAGCCGGCCGCTTCAGGCTTGGCGTCTTTGCGACTTTTTGCCGACGGCGTCGGCGTGGGGTACGATTATCCTGAAATTTGTCGGCGGCGTTGCCCCTGACGGGAACGACGCGCACAGTCTGCACTGAGGCGAATGCATTATGTTCAAACGGTTGGATCACGTGGGCCTTGTTGTCCACGACATCGACGCAACATTGCAGGTGTATTGCAACCAGCTTGGATTCAGGCTGTTGGAGCGGGTGGAGATCCCGGAGCAGAAGGTGATTGCGGCTTTTCTGGATGCAGGCAACAGCACGATCGAGCTGATTTCGCCAACCGACGGCGAGAGCGGCACGGCGCGTTTTCTTGCAAATCGAGGCGAAGGGACGCATCATGTCTGCTATGAGGTGGACGACATCGAAGCGACGCTGGCCGAGCTGCGCAGTGCGGGCGTGCGACTCATCGACGAAACCCCTCGCCAGGGAGTGCACGGCCTGATCGCGTTCATCCACCCTAAAGCCGCCCATGGCCTGATGATCGAGCTGTTGCAGAAAACGCATCGGTGAGGAGCACATGGAGACTACAACACCGTTGACCGTCGAGCAGTGTCGCGCTGCTCTGAAGAAAGTCATCGACCCTGAAATTTACCAAAACATCGTTGACCTGGGGCTGGTCTACGGCATCAACGTCGGAGATGACCGTTCGGTTATTGTCACAATGACGTTGACCACGCCGCACTGTCCCTTGGGGCCGCAGATCATCGAGAACGTCCAACGCGAGCTGAACGCCATCGGCGCCTCTTCTGTGGATGTCAACATCGTCTGGACGCCGCCATGGACGCCCGACGCCATGACGCCGGAGCTGAAAAAATTGCTGGGCATTGGGACTGAGGAAGAGGAAGAAGAGGAGCCGGCCCTGGTGGTCGAGCCGCCTCCGCCGCCTGCCAAGAAAAAGCGAGGGTTGTTCGGCTGGCTTTTCCGTTGAGCCAGGCCTCGGGCGCGCCGGATTTTCATTACGTCCACCGCCAACATCGAGCCATGTCCCAGCGCACCTTCTTTCTCAACCATTTCCCCTGGAGAGTTTCCACACCGCAGCGAGGAGAGTCGTCGCAGCGGAGAGGGTTGGTCGGCGCGTCGCTCTGGCTAGGCAGCGCTCTCTGGCTCATGGCCTACGGCGGGTTAGGGGTGCTGCTCTGGCGCGAGGGCGTTGCTCGGTGGGGGATGCTGCACACGTTCTTGCTCGTCAGCAGCATTATCTTGGGCGTTGTGGTGGGGCTCGGATGGTGGAAGGCGCTGGCGCAGAAGCCTCACTTCGGCGGCCGTTGGAAACCGTTGAATCAGGAGCAGTTGATGGCGCTAAGCCCCAGCGAGTTTGAGGCGTATGTGGCGGAGCGCCTCTTTGTGCGTCGTGGCTTTCAAGTGATCAACGTGCGCGACACCAAAGATGGCGGCGTCGATGTGCTTGTCACCGACCACCTCGGTCAGAAAGCGATCGTGCAATGCAAACGCTATCGGAATTCCACTGTCGGGGCCAGCGTCGTGCGCGATCTGTACGGCACCATGATGCATGAAGGCGCGGTGTACGGCTACCTGGTGACCAGCGGCCCGATCAGCGAGGAGGCGCGGCGCTGGGCTGCGGGCAAGCCGATGCAACTCATCGACGGCAAGCAACTGGTTGAGCTGAGCAAGAAGTAAATGGGGCAATATGAGTGCAAAACCTGCTGTCTTCGCACACCGCGGCGCTCGTCGCGTGGCGCCGGAGAACACCTTGCCCGCCTTTGCGCGCGCACTGGAGATGGGAGTGGCCGGCATCGAGCTCGACGTTCACCGCAGCGCCGATGGGCGTCTCGTCGTCATTCATGATTTCACCGTCGATAAGACCACGAACGGCCGGGGCTGCGTCGAGCAGATGAGCGCAGCGGAGCTGCGGCGACTCGACGCCGGCGGTTATTTCGACTCGAAGTTCGCCGGCGTTCAGATTCCGTTTTTGGAGGAAGTGCTCGATCTCGTCGGCGACCGTTGCCGATTGAATATTGAGATCAAGAGCACGCACCCCTACGCCGACGACGCCTCCGCAGGCGTGGCGGCGCTTATCCGCGAACGCAACCTGTACGACCAGGTGATCGTCTCCAGCTTCAACCCGATCACCCTGATCAAGATGCGCCATCTTGACCCCAGGATTGCACTCGGGATGCTTTACGACGCCTCCATGCCGGCGTTCCTGCGTCGGGTGTGGGCCGGACCGCCGATTCGACCGGAGGCGCAACATCCCCATCACGCCCTGATCGACGCCGAGTTCATGGCGTGGGCGCGCAGCCTGCCGGCAGCTGTCA
>FWPV01001780.1_pt1 | contig 56631 bp, 44 predicted proteins | sample 2228371 | NCBI WGS metagenome assembly FWPV01 (sample SAMEA103939776, study PRJEB20133) | metagenome
CTCCGGGCGCTCGCGCCGGCGGCCGCCCTCGGCGCCGGCGCGTTCCTTGGCGATGGCGACCTTGGCGCTGATCTCGTCGTCCTGGCCCTCGCGTTCGGCCAGCGCGGCGACGCGGCTGAGGCGGACGCGCCCCTTGTCGTCGATGCCGATGCACTTGACCCACATGCGGTCGCCGAGGGCGCAGACATCCTCGACCCGGTTGATCCGGAAGTCGGCCAGCTCCGAGACGTGGACGAGGCCCTCCTTGCCGGGCAGGCACTCGACGAAGGCGCCGAATTCCTTCACGCCCCGGACCGTGCCGTGGTAGAGCTTGCCCTCCTCGATTTCCGCGGTGATCGCGAGAATCTCCTCGATGGCGCGCTGCATCGACGGCCCGCTGGTGGCGTAAATGGCGATGCGGCCGGAGTTGTCCTCGTTGATGTCGATTTCGGCGCCGGAGACCTCGCAGATGCGGCGGATGGTCTTGCCGCCCGGACCGATGACCGCGCCGATCTTTTCCGGGTCGATCTGGATGGTCTCGATGCGCGGCGCGTACGGGCTGAGTTCCGGACGCGGCTTGTCCAGTGTGGCCGCCATGATGTCGAGAATCTTGAGGCGCAGCTCGCGGTTGCGCGCGATGGCCTCCTTGGCGATCTCGAGGTCCAGCCCCTGGATTTTGAGGTCGAGCTGGAAGCCGGTGATCCCCTTGCGGGTGCCGCAGATTTTGAAGTCCATGTCGCCGAAGTGGTCCTCGGCGCCGATGATGTCGGACAGGACCACGTGTTTCTCGAGCCGGCCATCCTTGTCGAACCGGGTGACCAAGCCGCAGGAGATGCCGGCCACCATGTCGCTGATCGGCACGCCGGCATCCATCAGGGCGAGGCAGCCGCCGCACACCGAGGCCATGGAGGTGGAGCCGTTGGACTCCATGATCTCGGAAACCAGGCGCACGGTGTAGGGGAAGTCCTCCTCGGAGGGCAGCACCGGCAGCAGGGAGCGCTCGGCGAGGGCGCCGTGGCCGATCTCGCGCCGTCCCGGGCCGGAGATGCGGCCGGTCTCGCCGACGGAGAAGTTCGGGAAATTGTAATGGAGCAGGAAGCTCTTTTCGCGCGGGCCGCCGGTCAGGCCGTCCATGGCTTGGTTGTCGGCGCGCGAGCCGAGGGTGGTGAACACCAGCGCCTGGGTCTCGCCGCGCTGGAACAGGGCCGAGCCGTGCACCCGCGGGTAGATGCCGACCTGGCACTCGATCGGGCGCAGGTCGGTCGGCGAGCGGCCGTCGGCGCGCTTGCCGGCGTCCAGGATGTTGCTGCGGTAGACCTCCTCCTGCAGCACCTCGAAGGCCAGCATCAACTGGTTCGGGTCGAAGGCCTCGCCGTCGCGCTCGATCATGCGCGCCTTCACCTCCTCCTTGAGTTCGGCGACGGCGGCCTCCCGCTCCTGCTTGACCTCCTGGAAGACCGCCGCGGCCAGCCGGTCGCCCACAATCCGGCGGGCGAAGGCGAGGTTCTCGTCCGTGACGACGAACAGCGGGAAGGCCTTCTTCGGCTTGCCGGCCAGGCGGGCCAGCTCCTTTTGCGCGGCGATGATCGGCTGAATCGCCCGCTGGGCGAACTCCAGCGCCGCGATGAAGACCTCCTCGGGCACCTCCTCGGCCGCGCCCTCGATCATCATCATCTCCTTCTCGTTGCCCACATAGATCAGGTCGAGGTCCGACTCGTACTGCTGCTCATGGGTCGGGTTGACGATGAATTCGCCGTTGCAGCGGCCGACGCGGATGCAGCCGATCGGGCCGTTCCATGGGATGTCGGAGCACAGCAGGGCGGCCGAGGCGGCATTGACCACCAGCACGTCCGGCTCGTTGACCAAGTCCGCGGCCAGCAACAGGGATTGGACTTGGACCTCGTTGAAGAAGCCCTTCGGGAACAGCGGGCGCAGGGGCCGGTCGGTGAGCCGGCAGGTGAGGATTTCCTTTTCAGTGGGGCGGCCTTCGCGCTTGAAGAACCCGCCCGGGATGCGCCCGGCGGCGGAGAACTTTTCCCGATAGTCGACGGTGAGGGGAAAGAAGTCCTGCCCCTCGGGGATTGTCGGCGACGCGGTCGCGGCGGCCAGCACGACGGTCTCGCCGAGCTGGACGGTGACGGCGCCACCGGCCTGTTTGGCGATGGTGCCCGTTTCGAACGTGATACCGTACTCCTGTACGGTGACGGAGTATTTCTGTTTCAGCATGGATGATTTCTGGTGTTGGAAATGGGCGCGGAAGCGTGCGGCTCCGGCCCGGTTGGCCAATCGCCCTCCCCATCCGGCTGAGTTTAGGAAGTTCGCCTGCCCGGCCGTGCCCGGCAGGCGGACTTCCTACAGCATGCAGCCGTGGACAGGGGAATGGTGATCGGCGGTGGTTGGTTTTTTTGAGTGCCGGGCAAATGCAGCAGGCCGGCTCAGCGGCGTAGCTGCAGGCGCTCCAGCAATTGCTTGTACTTCTCGAGGTTGTTCCGCTTGAGGTAATCGAGCAGCTTGCGCCGGCGGCTGGTCAGAGCGATCAGGCCGCGGCGGCTATGGAAGTCCTTGCGGTGGGTCCGCAAGTGCTCGGTCAGGTGCGCGATCCGCTGGGTGAGCAGCGCGACTTGGACCTCGGGCGAGCCGGTGTCGGACGCGTGCACCTTGAAGTCATTGATGATAGCGGTTTTGTCGATCTGTGGAGTGGCCATGTTGGTTATGTGTCGCACGACCGCCGGGTCCCCCGCCGGGGGGACCGAAGGGCTCGCCGAAGCCAGCCCGACCGTCTCGGCCCGCGTTGCCGCGGGCGGGTCGCGGAGGCAGGGCTCGCACCCGGCCTCTCGACGCGAAGAACCGGAACGTGCCCATGCCCGGCCGTTTGGCAAGGGAAATTTGACCGGTCCTGCGGCGACCGTGGGAATTGCGGCGGTCGCCTCAGCCGGCGGCGTGGGTTGGTCGCCCTACAAGGGAGCATTCCGGCGGGGGCGGCGGCGCCGGCCGGGCTGGATGGCGGGCAAGGCCGGCGTCTACAGCGGGCAGCCGGTGGGCAGGAAGGCGTGGGGCAGGCCGAAGCGGGCGGCGGCGCGGGCGGCGAGGGCGGCGACGCCGTAGCGCTCGGTGGCGTAGTGGCCGCACAGGTACAGGTTGAGGCGCTCCTCCTGGGCGAGGTTGAAGTGCTCCTGGCGCAGCTCGCCGGTGATCAGGGTGTCGGTGCCGGCGGCGCGCAGGTGGGGCAGGGCGCTGCGGCCGGAGCCGGTCAGGATGGCCACCCGGGCGGGCGCCTCCGCGCCGCACTCGATGGCGGTGACCGCGCCGCCGAACTCCGCGTGCAGGCGGGCCCTCAGCTCGGCGCGGCTGGCGGGGGCGCGGGCGAGCAGGCCGATGTTCACCCCCTCGTGGGGCAGAAACCCGCCGAGCGGCTCGAGGCCGAGGGCGTCGGCCAGCAGGCGGTTGTTGCCGATCTCCGGATGCGCGTCCAGCGGCAGGTGCGAGCTGTAAACGGCGAGGTTGTGCGCGATGGCCAGCTTGAGCCGCTGGTAGGCGGCGCCGGTGTAGGCGGCCGGCGGGTTCCAGAACAGCCCGTGGTGGACGATCAGGAAGTCGATCCCTTGGGCGATCGCCAGCTCGAAGGGCACCAGCCCGGCGTCCACCGCCGCACCGATCTTGCGCACCGTGCCGTTGTTCTCCAGTTGCAGACCGTTGCAGGCGCCGGGGAAGTCGGGCACCGTCGCGCGGCCGGTGAGTTCATCGCAAAAGGCGACCAATTCCACGAGGCGGACCATGCCCGGCAGCATGCCGGCGACGCGCCCCGCGGCAAGGCGATACCGCTCGAAGGCGGACAAGTGGGCCCATCCCCTCCCGGCAAGCCCGCCCGTTGGGGCGGGGTGTACCGTTCCGAATCGGCCACCGCTTGTTTCGGATTCCCCGGGCGCTCACCCCTGAAACGGATACAGCCCGGGCAGGTGGAGGATGCGGGTGAGCTCGTCGAGGGCGCGGTGGGACTCCTCGTGCAGGGAGGGGTCGGCAAGGTCCTCGGGGACGAGGTGGTCGCGGTAGTGGCGGCGCACCCATGCGGTGAGGTCGGCGTGGAGGGCCTCGTCCAGTAGCACCCGCCCCTGCAGGTGGGCCAGCTCGTGGTCGTTGAGGACGACGCGCAGCCGCAGGCAGGCGGGGCCGCCGCCGTTGCGCATGCTCTCGCGCAGGTTGAACGGCTGGACCTCGGCGACGGGGTGGTCCGGGTCGGCGACCCATTGGTCGAGCAGGCGGGCGACCGGGCCCTCCTCGCGGCACTCCGCGGGAACCACCATGAGCAGCCCGCCCTCCGGCCGGTCGAGCAACTGGCTGTTGAACAGGTAGGTGCGCACCGCCTCGGCGAGGCTCACCTGCTCCGCGCTGACCCGCACCAGCCGCAGCGGCCGACCGGCGACCTGCGCGAAGCGTCGCGCCAATTCAGCGACGGCCTCGCGGCCCCCCGCATAGGCGGCCTCGTGGAACAGGAACACGTCCCGGTGACCGGTGGCGATGACATCGTTATGAAACACGCCGGCGTCAATCGCGGCCGGGGCTTGCTGCAGAAAAACGGCCCGGTCCGCGGCGATGCCGTGCAGGCGGGCCACGGCTTGCGCGGCCTCGAGCGTCTGGCGCGCGGGAAAGCGCGCGGGCCGGGTGAGGGCGCCGCCCGCGGCGGCGCGGCCGTACACGAACAAATGAACCGCCGGGCCGCCGTGGTCGAGGCACAGCCGCGTGTGGTTGGCGGCCCCCTCGTCGGCCATGGCCGCGCCACCCGGCAGGGGCGCGTGCACCGCGAAGCGGTCCGACCCGCCGAACAGCGCCTCCAGCAGCCGCTGGTTGAACGGGGCCTCCAGCGAGCGGTGCAGGTTGCCGTTGAGGTTGGCCGGCGTGAAATGGGCGCGGCTGTCCGCAGCGTCGCAGGAGGGCGTCATGGTGGCGGCGTTGGCGGCCCACATGGCCGAGGCCGAGCTGGCCGCCGCCAGCAACTGCGGGGCCGCGCGGGCGGCGCGGGCCAGCACGGCCGCCTCATCGCGCCCGCCGAATCCCCAGGCGCGCAGCACGGCGATGGCCGGCCGTTCGTGGGGGGGCAAAATGCCCTGCAAGTGGCCGCGCCGCGCCAGCGCCATCGCCTTGTCCAAACCCTGCAAGGCGGCCGCCCGCGGATTCGAGGCCTGCGCCTTGTTGGCACAGGAGGCAAGGTTGCCCCACGCGAGGCCGGCGTAATTGTGGGTCGGTCCGACCAGCCCATCGAAGTTGATCTCCCGATACCGCATCGGCCCCAATCTGGCTGCCGCGCCGCCCGCTGGGAAGCCCAAAGGCGTTTTGACGTTGACCCTGCGGGGCAATCGCCAGACTCCGATTACCATGAAACCGCGCCCGCCCATCCTCATTTATGACACCACCCTGCGCGACGGCACCCAGGGGGAGGGCATTTCCTTTTCCGCGGAGGACAAGGTGCTGGTCGCCGAGCGGCTCGACGCCTTCGGCATCGATTACATCGAGGGCGGCTGGCCCGGCTCCAACCCGCGCGACATGGCGTTTTTTGAATTGGCCAAAAAGCGCACCTTCCAACACGCCAAGATCGCCGCTTTCGGCTCGACCCGGCGCGCCAACCTCGCCGCGGCCAAGGACCCGCAGTTGGCCACCCTGCTCGAGGCCGAAACCCCCGTGGTCACCATTTTCGGCAAGACCTGGCTGCTGCACGTGACCGACGTGCTGCGCACGACCCCCGACGAGAACCTCGCCATGATTGAGGATTCGGTACGCTTCCTCAAGCGGGCCGGCCGCGAGGTCATTTACGATGCCGAGCACTTCTATGACGGCTACAAGGACGATCCCGCCTACGCCCTGCGCACGCTCAAGGCGGCCGTGGCCGGCGGGGCCGACTGGGTGGTGCTGTGCGACACCAACGGCGGTTCGCTGGTGCCGTTCTTCGAGGAGACGACCCGCCGGGTGGTGGCCGAGATGGGCGCGGTACCGGTCGGCATCCACGCCCACAACGACATCGGCCTCGGGGTGGCGGTCTCGTTGGCCGCAGTCCAGGCCGGCGCGCGCATGGTCCAAGGCACCCTCAACGGCTACGGCGAGCGGGTCGGCAACGCCAACCTGACCACCATCCTGCCGAATCTCGCTTTCAAGATGGGGTTGGATTTTGCCGCCGCCGCCAACCTGAAGGGGCTCACGTCCCTGTCGCATTGGATTGACGGCTTGGCCAACCTGACCCCGAACCCGAAGGCGCCTTATGTGGGCCGCAGCGCCTTCGCCCACAAGGGCGGCGTGCACGCCAACGCCGCCCAGAAGGTCGCCCGCAGCTACGAGCACATCGAGCCCGAGCGGGTCGGCAACCGCCAGCGCATCCTGCTGTCCGACATGGCCGGCGCCAGCAGCGTCGCCATGAAGGCGGCCGAGCTGGGCATCCAGGTCGATCCCAAGTCACCCGAAATGCGCAGTTTCCTCACGCTGCTCAAGGAACGCGAGGCCGCCGGCTACGAGTACGAGAATGCCGACGCCAGCTTCATGGTGCTGCTCAAACAGCACTTCCATGGCCTGCAGGACGACTTCAAGCTGGTCAGCTACCGCACCATCTCCGAGGTGGTGCGCGACAACGAGGAGAACATCTCCGAGGCGGTCGTCAAAATCCGTGTCGCGGGCGAGCGCGACATCAAGCTCAGCGTCGCGGAATCGGTCGGCCCGGTCGGGGCCCTCGACCATGCCATGCGCCAGGCCTTCGGCGCCCACTTCCCCGAGCTGCGCTCCGTCAAGCTCATCGACTACAAGGTGCGCATCCTGCAGTCCGGCCTCGGCACCGACTCGGTCGTCCAGGTGCTCATGCTCTCGGGCGACGGCGAGTCCACCTGGTGGACCTGCGGTGCCAACCCCAATATCATCGAGGCCAGCTGGCAGGCCCTGCGCGATTCCTTCCGCTACAAGCTGCTGCGCGCCCGGCATCCCTGAGATCGGGCGCAGGTGCATCGGGGCGCTCCGGCCCATGCCATGTTTCAGCCGCCTTTCAGGCGGCGGACGGTGGCGGGGCTGCCGCCTCCCGCCGGTGCCCCGTGGCCGGCGCCCCTTCGACCGCGTGGAGAGGCCGCGGCTGCAGGTGTTGGAGGCGTATCCGGCGGCGTTTGCCGGTCAACGGGCGCGGTGGCGCGGGTTGTCACCGAAATTTCACATTGGCGGATGGGGCTTGCCAGCGATTGGACTGGCGCTACTGTCGCGAATTGTCACTGTGGCGCCCCGAAAAACCGAGCGACCATCCGGACATGACGGAAACTGAAGCGCGTGTGCTGGACTTTCGCGACCTGGCCAAGGGCCGCGTGGGGCGGGCCCTCCTGGGCGCCCTGCAATGGGTGCTGGACCCGCTGCTGCGGGTGCGCAGCCTCAACGCGCATTATCGGATGCTGCTGGAGCGGCGGCGCGAGGAGGGCTCGTTCTTCGACCAGGGGCTGGGGGTGCTGGGCGTCCAATACCGGGTGACCGAGGAGGATTTGGAGCGCATCCCCACCGAGGGGCCCGTGTTCGTGGTGGCCAACCATCCGTATGGCGGGGTCGACGGCCTGATCCTCGGCTCCATCCTCGACCGGGTGCGGCCGGACGCCAAGCTGCTGGTGAATTTCCTGCTGGACCGCATCGACCACATGGGCGGACGCTGCTTTTATGTGGACCCCTTCGGCGGGCCGGAGGCGGCCAAGGCCAATTTGGCGGGCATCAAGCAGAGCCTGCGGTGGCTGCGCGAAGGCCACGTGCTGGCCACGTTTCCCTCGGGCACCGTCTCCCACCTGAAGTGGTGGCGGCGGCGCGTGACCGACCCGGTGTGGGCCGAGAACCTCGCCCCGCTCATCCGCAAGACCGGCGCCACGGTGGTGCCGCTGTACTTCGGGGGCCGCAACAGCTGGCTGTTTCAGTTGGCCGGCCTGATCCACCCGCTGCTGCGCACCGCCTTGCTGCCGCGCGAGATGCTGGCCGCCAAGCGCCGCATCATCGAGGTGCGCATCGGCAACCCCATTTCCGCCAAGCGGCTGGAGCGCTTCGGCTCGGACCGCGAGGTGATGGATTTCCTGCGGCTGCGCACCTACATCCTGCAGAACCGCGAGGTGGCCGACAAGACGGTGTTCGCGCCGGACCCGCGCAAGGCCCGTTCCGGCAAGCCGGTCGTTGCCCCCCAGCCGCGCGAAAAGCTCGCGGCGGACATCGCGGACCTGCCGCCCGAGGCCAAGCTCGTCGAGCAGGACCCGTTTGTGGTGTACGCCGCCCGGGCGGTGCAGGTGCCGCACGTGCTGCTTGAGCTGGGGCGGCTGCGGGAAATCACCTTCCGCGCGGTGGGCGAGGGCACCGGCGAGGCCATCGACCTTGACAAGTTCGACACCGACTACTGGCACCTGTTCATCTGGAACCGCGAGGAGCGCGAGATCGTCGGCGCCTACCGGCTGGGGCTGACCGACGAGATTTTGCCGGTGCGCGGCACAAGCGGCCTGTACACCACCACGCTGTTCCGCTTCAAGCCCGGCGTCATCCACTCGCTCGACCCGGCGATCGAACTGGGCCGCTCCTTTGTCGTCGAGAAGTACCAGCGCAAGCCGTTGTCGCTCGGGCTGCTGTGGAAGGGCATCGGGCAGTTCATCGCGCAGAACCCCAAGTACCGCACGCTGTTCGGGCCGGTCAGCATCAGCAAGGAGTACCAGAGCCTGTCGAAGAACCTGATGGTGGCCTACCTGAAGGAGCACACCCTCGACCCCGAGTTCGCCTCCAAGGTCAAGGCCCGCAATCCCCTGCGCTCCCGCTATTTCGGCTCGCTGGACCGGCGCTCGTTCCGGCGCTCGGTGCGGGACATCGACGACGTCTCGGCGCTGATTTCGGAGATCGAGCGCGAGGAGCGGGGCGTGCCGGTCCTGCTCAAGCAGTACCTGAAGCTGAACGCCACGCTGCTGAGCTTCAACGTCGATCCGGCGTTCAACGACAGCCTGGACGGGCTGGTGCTGGTGGACCTGCTGCGCACCCAGGTGCGCACCCTCGAGCGCTACATGGGCGAGGAGGGCGCGCGCCGCTTCCTCGCATGGCACCGGGCCGCGCGCGACCGCCAGCCGCCGTCCAACCCATTTGCCGGGAACAAGCGGCTGGCTACAGGGAAACGGCCTCGGGAATGAGGTCGTTCTGGTAGCTCCACAGGCGGGCGTAGTGGCCGCCCCGCGCCAGGAGCTGCTCGTGGTCGCCGAGCTCGATGATGGCCCCGGCCCGCATCACCACGATCTGGTCGGCCTTGCGCACGGTCGACAGACGGTGGGCGATCACCAGCACGGTGCGGTGCGCGGTGAGGTTCTCGAGCGCCTGCTGGATGAGGCGCTCGGTGATGGTGTCGACGCTGGCGGTGGCCTCGTCGAGGATGACGAACGGCGGGTTTTTCAGCAGCACCCGGGCGATGGTGAGGCGCTGCTTTTCGCCCTGCGACAGGTGGACGCCCTTCTCGCCGATGTTGGTGTCGAGGCCCTGCGGCAGCCGCTCCACAAACTCCCATGCGCAGGCGCCGCGCAGGGCCGCCTCGAGGTCCGCTTCATCCGCGTCCTCGCGCGCCAGCAGCAGGTTGTCGCGCACGGTGCCCTCGAACAGGAAGGGGTCCTGCGCCACATGGCCGATGCGCGCGTGCAGCTCGCCGAGGTCGAGGGCGCGGATATCGACGCCGTTGAAGGTGATGGCGCCGCCGGTCACATCATAGGTGCGCATGGCGAGGTTGGCGACGGTGCTTTTGCCCGCGCCCGTGTGGCCGACCAGCGCGGTGACCTTGCCGGGCGGCAGCTCGAGGTTGAAGCCGCTGAGCACCTCCGGTCGGCCGGGGTACTGGAAGGTGACGTTGGCGAAGCGCACCCGCAGCGGTCCTGCGGGAAAGGGCAGCGGGCGTTCCGGGTTGCGCACCTCGACGGGAGCGTCGAGAATCTCAAAGACGCGGTCGCCGGAGGCCTTGCCGGCCGCCAGCATGTGGTTGATGCCGTGCAGCTGGCCGATCGGCAGGTACAGCATGTTGGCATACATGAGGAACGCCACCAGTTGCGGGTAGCCGAAGCCGGCCTCGCCGCGCAGGATGAGCCAGCCGCCGACGCCGATGACCGCGACGATGCCAAGGTTGGTCAGGAACGTGGTGCCCGGGCTGTAGGCGGCCCACCGGAACATCGCCGCCAGCGTGGAGCGGCGCAGCCGCTGCGCCTTTTCCTCGAAGCGCGCGCCCTCGCGCCGCTGCAGCGCGAAGGTCTGGATCAGCCGGTTGCCCTGGATGTCCTCGATCAGCAGGCTGTTGAGGTCCCCGGCCGCCTCGCGCACCCGTTTCCACACCTTGCGGGAGCCGCGCGCGTAGAACACGCCGGCCACGATCAGCACGGGCACGGGCAGGAACACGAACCAGGCGAGGAAGGGGTTGGTGAGGAACAGCATGACCGTGACGCCGACCATCATCACCACGGCGCGGCCGCCCAGTTCGGTGCCGTCCAGCAGCGCCCGCTCGACCGCCATGACGTCCTCGATCACGCGCGAGGAGATTTCCCCGGACTTGCGCTGGTCGTAAAAGGACACCGGCAGCAGCAGCAGCTTCTGGTGCAGGTCGCGCCGCATGTCGAACAGCACGCGCTGCTCGAGGGTGTTGTTGGCGACGATGCGCAGGGCGTTGAGCAGCTCGCTGCCGAAGTAGAGCAGCACCACCCCGCCGATGCCGGCGAGGAGCGCCTCGCCGCCGCCCTGCACGCCCAGCCGGCTCAGGATGCGCTCGATGAACTTGGGGATGGCGATGGCCAGCAGCGTCATGCCGATCGCCAGCACCTGCACCAGCGCGAACAGCACGGGGTAACGGAACAGATACTGCGAGACGCGCCAGATGACTTTCATGGAGGGATGCCCGGACCGGTTTGTCCGGCACCATCCGCGGCCTCGGGCCGTTTGTCAAAAGGCAATTGCCCGTCGGCCCGCCGGCGCCGATCCGCGCTTTACATCGGCGGCCAAAGCGCCAGCGTGCACCGCATGAGCGCAACCGACATGGGGCCGACCGGCGCCATTTGCCGGGACCTGCCGTCGCCCTACATCCCGCACCCCGGCACGGGCCTGCTGCACCTGCCCCGCTTCATCGCCAAAATCCGCAAGCACCTGCGGGGCGAGCTGCCGGAATCCTACCAGCGCAACTTCTGCCGCGGGTTCGACCGCTTTCTGTGCCTGCACCTCGGCATCGAGCCGGAGGCGGTGATCGCGGCGGTGCGCGCGGCCGGCGACGACGACGCCGCGCTGGACCGGGCCCTGCGCGAGCTGTTTCCCGCCGACCTGTGCGTGGCCAAATGGAACCGCGAGCTCGTGCAAAAGGGCATGAGCGAGATGGGCCGGGAGGCGCTCCGCGCGGCCAAGGAAAAGATGGGCATCGCCCACCGGGACGATCTGCTCTCGTTCGCCGACATGATCGATTACGACGAGGGCCGCATCCCCTGAGGAAGGGCGCGGGACGATGGGGCGGGAGGGGGCAGACCGGTTGCCGTGGGCGTCCCTGGGCCGCTGGCCCGGCGGGGCGATTCGGTCATCACCCGCCTGATGGCCGAACAGCTGGCCCATCCGGAAATGCTGTCGCTGGCCGCCGGCTTCACCGACAACGCCGTCCTGCCGGCGCGCCTGGTGCGCGCGGCCTTGGAACAGGGAATCCTCCATGTGCCGGGCGATCTGTGCTTCGCCGAGGGGACGCCGCACGCGTGCGCCCGGCTGAGCTTCGGCGCCCTTGCGGCGGACCGCCTCCCGGAGGCGGCGCGGCGGTTCTGCGCGGCCGCCTATTCGGCTGCCAAGCCGTAGCGGGCCGGGTCGGCGCCGCGGCGGCGCAGGGCCTCCGCCAGCAGGGCAAGGTCCAGCCGCTGCCCCGGGTACAGGCCGTTGCGCGCGAACCAGCCGGCCGGCATTTCAAGCGCGAATTGCAGGTCGCGGCCGCGCGAACGGGTCGGCTGGATGTCATAGGGCACCATGCGGTGCACCTCCAGCAGCAGGCCGCCGGCGTCAAAAAAGCCGATGTCCAGCGGGATGCGCGTGTTGGCCATCCAAAACGACATTTGCTGCGGCTCGGGGTAGGGGAACAGCATGCCGCCGTTTTCCGGCAGGCTGTCGCGGTGCATCAGCCCGCGCTGCTGTTCGGCCGGGGTGAGCGCGATCTGCGCCTCGAACCGCACCGCCCCGATCGCCAGCGGCAGCCATTCCTCGGGTCCCGCCGGCGCGGGCGGGCGCGCCCGCTCCGGCGCGCAGCCGCCCAGCACAAGGAATAACGGCAGCAGGATCGCATGGAAAAATCGCCTGGGCATGCGGAACCCAATTTGGGCGGCTTGGCTTTCAGGCACAACTCCAAATGCCGTGACCGCCGGCTTCCGCCACGCGGGGAGCGGAATGGAATTCGGTTGCACACCCCGGCGCCCCGGCCGATACGGATGCAATCATCAGCAAGCAACCATGAGCCGACAACCGATCCCCCAAAACCCGTCCGAGGTCCTGCTCTACGCCGATTCGGAAACGGATGCCGACATGCTGTACTTCGGCGGGGTCTTCGTGCCCGACCCCTTCATCGCCTGCACCTGCCGGGGCGCCCGGATCGCCGTCGTCAGCCAGCTCGAGTTCGCCCGCGTGCGCAAAGAGGGCCGCTTCGACGAGGTGCTCTCCCTCGAGGAGCTGTCCGAACGGGCGCGCCGCGCCGAGGGTGCCAAGTTCCGCCAGCCCGACTCCGTCATCGCCCTGCTGGCGCGCGAGCGGCGCATCGGCCGTTTCCGCGTGCCGGCGAGCTTCCCGTGCGGACCGGCTTTCCGCTTGCGCGCCCGCCGCGTCGCCATCGAGGTGGCCGAGGGACCGCTGTTCCCGCAACGCGCGTTCAAGACCGATGCCGAAGCCGCCTGCATCCGCGCCGGCAACGCCGCCGCCGCCGCCGGCTTCCGGGCCGTCGAGCAACTGCTCCGGCAGGCCCAGATCCGCAACGGCTACCTCGTCCATAATGGCCGCCGCCTCACTTCCGAACGCCTCCAGGAGGCCGTCGCCGTCGCCTGCCTGCGCCACGGGGCCATCGCCGCCAACACCATCGTCGCCGGCGGCGACCAGGCCTGCGACCCCCACTGCCGCGGCACCGGACCCCTCCGCGCCAACCAGTTCATCATCGTCGATATCTTTCCCCGCGTCGCCAAAACCGGCTATTACGGCGACATGACCCGCACCTACCTCAAGGGCCGCCCCTCCGAGGCCCAAAAAGCCCTCTACCACGCCGTCTTTGAGACCCAGCAAGCCGCCATCCCGGCCCACCGCGCCGGCCGCTCCGCCGCCGCCATCTACCGCTCCGTGCGCGACGCCTTCGCCAAACGCGGCTACCCCACGCGCGTCGACAACGGCGTCCCCGTCGGCTTTATCCACGGCCTCGGCCACGGCCTCGGCCTCGCCGTCCACGAGCCCCCGCGCGTCAACCCCTCCGGCCCACGCCTCCAGCCGCGCCAGGTCCTCACCGTCGAGCCCGGCCTCTATTACCCCGGCCTCGGCGGCGTCCGCGTCGAGGACGTCATCCGCGTCACCCCAGCCGCCCCCGAGCTCCTCTCCCGCCACCCCTACCGCTGGCGGTGGTAAAAAGGGGTCAGGTCAATAATTTAAATGTGCGGCCGCGCATTTAAATTATTGACCTGACCCCTTTTTACATGCGTTCGAGGGTTTGGAGGCCGAGGAGGTGGAGGCCGGTGGCGAGGAGGGTGCGGGTGCGGGCGCAGAGGAGGAGGCGGCGGGCGCGGACATCGGGCTCGGGGACGAGGACCTTGTCGGCGTTGTAGAAGGAGGAGAAGGTGCCGGCGAGCTCGAAGAGGTAGGCGCAGAGGAAGTGGGGGCGGAGCTCGGCGAGGACCTGGTCGATGGTGGCGGGGAAGGCGAGGAGCTTGCGGGCGAGGGCCAGTTCGGCGGGGGTTTGGAAGGGTGAGGCGGCGCGGCAATCGGGGTTGAGGTCGAGGCCGGCCTTGCGGAAGATGGAGTGGAGGCGGGCGACGGCGTAGAGGAGGTAGGGGGCGGTGTTACCGTCGAGGCTGAGCATGCGGTCCCAGGAGAAGAGGTAATCGCTGGAGCGGTTTTGGGCGAGGTCGGCGTAGCGGATGGCGCCGAGACCGACGACGCGGGCGATGTGGGCGACCTCAGGGTCGGGGAGGTCCGGGTTTTTCGCGCGGACGACGGCGGCGGCGCGGTTGACGGCCTCGGCGAGGAGCTCGCGGAGCTTGATGGAGCCGCCCTCCTTGGTTTTGATGGGCTTGCCGTTTTCGCCGAGGACGGTGCCGAAGGAGACATGCTCGAGCCGTGGGATGGGCCGGCCGGTGGCGGCGAACCACTTGCGCACGGTGAGGAAGAGCTGTTCGAAGTGGTCGGACTGGCGGGCATCGACGACGTAGAGGATGGCGTCGGCCTTGAGTTCCTCGACGCGGTAGAGGACGGTGGCGAGGTCGGTGGTGGCGTAGTTGCTGGCGCCGTCGGCCTTGCGGACAATGAAGGGCTGGGTGGCGAAGCGCTTGTGCTCGGGGTGGAAGACGGCGAGGGCGCCGTCGCTTTCGACGGCGAGGCCGGCGGCCACGAGCTCGTCGCAGACACGCCCGACGCGGTCGCGGTAGAAGCTTTCGCCGAGCACGAGGTCGAAGGAAATGCCGAGCTGCCGGTAGATGACCTGGAAGGATTCCCAACTGACGTCGGTGATGGCTTTCCAGATGCGGAGGTTCTCGGGGTCGCCGGCCTGGAGCTTGACGAGCTCTTGGCGGATGGCGGCGGCATTTTCGGGCGAGGCCTTATAGGCGGCGCTGCCCTCCTGATAGAGTTCCTCGAGTTCGGCGATGGCGTTTTCGCCGGCCGTGGCGGGGTCATAGCCGCGGCGCTTGATGGCCCAGATAAGCATGCCGAACTGGGTGCCCCAGTCGCCGATGTGGTTGTCGCGGATGACGGTGGCGCCGGAGAACGCGAGCAGGCGGGCGAGGCACTCGCCGATGACGGTGGAGCGGATGTGGCCGACATGCATTTCCTTGGCGGTGTTGGGCGAACTGAAGTCGACCACCACGGTTTGTCCGCGCAGCCGTCCGCCGGCGCCGGCGCGCAGGTCGTCCTCGGAGCTGAAGCGCTCCAGCCAGCGCAGGGCGAATTCCGGCTGGAGGGTGAAGTTGATGAATCCCGGCCCGGCGACCGACGTCGCGACCCACGCCGCGTCCAGCAGCCGGTCATCGTGCAGGGTCCGGAGCAGCCGGTCGGCGAGCGCGCGCGGGGCGAGGCCGTGCTTTTTGGCGTAGCCGAGCACGCCGTTGGCCTGGTAATCGCCGAAGCGGGGGTCGGCCGGCCGCACGACGGGGTCGAAGTCCGGTTCAAGGCCGGCGCCGGCGGCGGCTTGGCGGAGGGCCGTGGCGAGGGAATCGGCGGGATTGAAGGACAGCTCCATGGGGGACCAGCCAAAGGCTGCAGCCGGCGGGCGCAAGTGGATAAGCGGCGCGACCGGGAATTGCGTTTGCGTTCGCGGGGACCGCGAACAGGCTGGCGGGGATGCATGATGCGGACTGGAGGCGGGTGACGGTGCACATGCTGGACTTTGAGGGCAGCGCGGCCAGCGGCGTGGTCGAATACGGCATCGTGACCCTGCGGGCAGGCGTGGTTGCCGAGGTGGAAACCGCGCTGTGCCGACCATCGGGAGAGATTCCCGAACAGGACCGCATGGTGCACGGCTTGGAGGCCCGGGACACCGTCGGTCGGCCGCCCTTTGCGGCCCTTTACGGCCGGTTTGTGGCGTTGCGCCGCACCGGCATTCTGGCGGCGCACAACCGGCATGCCGAAAACGCATTTCTGAAGGCCGCCTGGCCGCTGCCGCCGGCGGTTCCCGATTGGCGCGGCGGCGCCGGCACAGCCCAGGAGTGGGGACCCTGGATCGACACCTTGGCCATCTATCGGGCGGTCTATCCCGGCCTTGCTTCCTACGCGCTGGGCGACCTCGTGGACCGCTTCGCCTGCGGGGAAGAGCTGGCGGAACTGGCACGCCGGCATTGTCCGCCGCAGCGCGCCCGCCCGCATTGCGCGCTCCACGATGCGCTGGCCTCGGCGCTGCTGCTGGTGCGGCTGGAGCGGGAGCCGGAACTGGCCGGCCGCATCCGGCTCGGCTGGCTGCTGCAACGCAGCGAGGCGCGCGCGCCCCAGCCGGAGCTTTTTTGACAAGCGGGACCTTTCTGCCATGAACGGCGGCATGGAACGCGCGCCGATCACCTACTTTGACCGCTACCAAAAAGCGTATCGGCAGGAGCGCATTTACGGTGAGCCGTTCTTGCGCCTCCTTTACGGCAACGCGGCCGGGCGGGCGCTGGTCCGGCTGCTGGTGTCGCGGCCCCTGTTCTCGCGCTGGTACGGGTGGTTGATGCGGCGCCCCGCCTCGGCCCGCCACATCCGCCCCTTCATCGAAAAGTACGGGTTGAACGCGGCGGAATTCGCCCAACCCGTCGAGGCGTTCGCGTCCTTCAACGCCTTTTTCTGCCGGGAGCTGCGGCCGGAGGCGCGGCCGGTGGACCCGGACCCGGCGGCGGTCGTGTTTCCGGCGGACGGCCGTCACCTCGGCTGGCAGACGCTGGGCGGCGAGCAGCGGGTCTTCGTGAAAGGACAGCGCTGGGACTTGGCCGCGCTGCTCGGCGGCGACGCCGCACTGGCGGCCCGCTATGCCGGCGGCACGCTGCTGCTGAGCCGCCTGTGCCCGGTGGACTACCACCATTTCCATTTTCCGGTGGCGGGCCGCGTTCTCGAGACCCGCTGGGCCGGGCGGCGGCTGTATTCCGTGAACCCGCTGGCGCTCCGCCAGCGGCTCGCCTACCTGTGGCAAAACCGGCGCTGCCTGACGCGCCTTGCCAGCGAGCGCTGCGGCGAGGTCTGTCTCATCGAGATCGGGGCGACCCATGTCGGCTCGCTGCGGCACCGGCCGCTGCCGCCGGACGGACAGGTGGCGAAGGGCGCCCCCAAGGGCTGGTTCGAGTTGGGCGGCTCCGCGGTCATCACCCTGTTCGAGCCCGGCCGCGTCCACCTCAGCCGCGACCTGCTCACCCTGACCGCGGAGGGGACCGAGCTGTACGCCCACATGGGCGACCGCGCGGGCAGGGTCGCGTTGTCCTGACAAAGCGGCGTAAAGCCTTGCGGTCCGCGCCGCTTTGCATTCCCCTGCGCCCGTTCCATTCCCTGTCGCGCCGGCCATGAAAGGCTCCTCCATTTCCGTCCGCATCGCGGATTTTCTGAAGGAATACCCGCCCTTCCGGTTTCTCGACGTCGAGGTGCTGCGGGCCTTGGCCGCCCGCGGCAAGGTGAAGTTCCATGAGGACGGCGAAATCGTCTTTTCGCAGGGGCAACCGCGCGACCAGTGGTTGTATGTGATCCAGCAGGGCAGCGTGCGGATCATCGAGGAGACCGCGGACGGGGAAAAGCTGATCGACCTGCGCGGTCCCGGCGACCTGCTCGGCTTGCAGGGCATCATTTCCGAGGAGCCATACCTGCACACCTGCCGCACCGACACCGAGGTGATCCTATACTGTCTGCCGCGCGAGGCGTTCGTCGCGGCCGCGGAAAAATCCCCGCCGGCGCGCCGGTATCTGGCGGCCTATTTCAGCCTGAATCCGACCTATCATTGGAACAGTTCCGCCCGCGTGGAGGAGGAGGCCGCCGCGGAGCAGGGGCCCGTCACCCTGCGGCGCGGCGGCCTGCGCGAGGTCGGCCCGCCCCACGCGGAGGCGCGGGCGCACCTTGTGACCGTGGCCCCCGACACACCCTTGGGCGAGGCGGCGCGGCGCCTGCAGTCGCGCCGCACCGATTGCGTGATTGTGGTGGACGGGGACGGCAAACCGATCGGCAAGCTTACCGACGCCGACTTGCGCAGCCGGCTGCTGGAAGGGCCGCTGGACCCGCGGCAACCGGTACGCGAACGGATGTTCACCGACTTGGTTCCGGCCGGCCCGCAGGAAAACACCGGCGACCTGCTGGTGAAACTGGCGCGCTTCGGGAAGAGTTTCCTCGTGGTGACCGAGGACGGCACGCTGCAGTCGCGCGCCGTCGGGCTGGTTTCCGAACGCAACCTCTTCCTGCAATACGGGCGGTTCCCGACGGTCATCGGGCAGGCCATCGCCGGCGCGCCCGACCTGCCGGCCTTGCGCGCCTTGCGGGACCGCCTCGAGGCGCTCATCATCGAGTTCCTCGACCACCACGACACGCTGAAATGGCTCATGCGGATGGTGGGCGTGCTCAACCGCCGGCTCAACCAGCGGCTGCTGGAGCTGGTTGTGGCGGACCTGCAGGCGGACGGGTGGGGCGCCCCGCCGCGCCGCTTTTCATGGCTGATGATGGGCAGCGGCGGCCGCGACGAGTTGTTGATCCGCTCGGCCGTGTACCATGCCCTCGTTTATGAGGACCCGCCGCCCGGGGAGGCGGAGCCGACGGCCCGCTATTTCCGCGAACTCGCCCAGCGCACCGCCGCCGCCATACGCCAGTGCGGGTTTCTTGAAAGCCCGCAAAATGTCCTCGCGCAGAACCCGCTATGGTGCCTTCCGCTCACCGCCATGCAGGCGCGTTTTGCCGCGTTCATTCAGGACCCGGTCGGCGCCCACGTCTACAGCGCCCGGGACGCCTTCGATTTCCAGCCCGTGTCGGAGGCCGGCTGCCCCCTTGCCGAGGCTTTGGTCGCCCACATCGAGACCCTCCTGCGGCGGCACCCGGAATTCATCCGCCACATGGCAAGCGATTCCCTGCTGAACCAGCCGCCCCGCACCATCTTCCGCGGTTATGTGGTGGACAAGGCCGGCATGCGCCGCGACGAGCTCGCCATCAAGGCCCACGCCCTGCTGCCGCTGGTCGACAGCGCCCGCGTGCTGGCGCTCGAGTCGGGCTCTCCCCGCCCGACGACCACCTACCAGCGCCTGCAGCAGGCCGCCGACCGCGAGGGCCGCGCCACTTCCGCCGGCCAGTTGTTCGGCGAGGCTGCCGAGGCGTTCCTCGTGGCCCAATACGCCCGCATCTCGCAAGGCCTGCGCAAGGGCACCGACGGCGCCGTGATCCATCCCGCCGACCTCGATCCCGCCACCCGCACCCTGCTCATCACCGCGTTCCGGACCATTCTTGGCACCCTCGAGGCGATCGCCGGACGCTTCCACCTCAATTGGCGCGCATGAACCCGGCGGTCCAGCGTTACCTCGAGATCAACCGCTACCGGCTTTCCCTCGACGCCAACTGGGAGAACTTCCGCTTTGTGTGCATCGACACCGAGAGCACCGGCTTCGACCCCGCGCGGGACCGGCTGGTCAGCCTTGCCGGAATCGGCGTCGCCGGCGGCGAGATTCTGCTGTGGGACACCTTTCAGGCGCTGGTGCGGGTCGGCCACAACACCGCCGCCGTGACCGTGCACGGCATCACGCGGCAACAGGCGGCGGAAGGTTTGGAGGAGGCCGCCGCCCTTGCCGGCTTTCTCGAATGGCTCAGGGACGGCGTGATCGTCGGCCATCACCTGCAGCACGACCTCGATCTGCTGAACGCCGCGTGCCGCCGCCATTTCGCCCTGCAGCTCCGGAATGTGGCCGTCGACGCGCTGGCGATCTTTGACGCCGTCCACAGGGCCGGCGGGTTCGCCGGCCACGCCCTGCCGCAGGGACGCTCCTTGGACGCCTTGTGCGAGCGCTTTCATGTCGTCCCCCATGACCGGCACACGGCGCCGGGAGATGCCTTCCTCGTCGCGCAGGTCCTCCTGCGGGTGCTGCGCGAGGCCCGCAAACGGAACTGCTGGAACCTGCGCGATTTGGGGGCCGGCTACGCGGACCAGCCGCTCGCCGAGCCGCACGGTAATAAACCTTGACAGGTCCCGGACCCCATCTACGGTGCCCCGCTTTCCCTCGCATCCGACATGGCCAATCTCAAATCCTCCAAGAAAGACATCCGCCGCATCGCCGCCCGCACGGCGCGCAATGCCGCGGTCAAGAGCCGCCTCAAGACCTTGCGCAAAAAGGCCTTGGGCGAGGCTCCGACCGAGAACAAGGCCGAGTACGCCTCCGCCTTGGACAAGGCGGTCAAGGCCGGCGTCATCCACCGCAACAAGGCCGCCCGCGAGAAGTCGAAACTGGCCCGCAACGCGCTGCATTCCAAGGCCCGGCACTAAGGGGCGCCGCGCCGGGCGCCGCCATCCGGCCCTCCGCGCCACCGCCGCGGGGGGCTTGTTGTTTTGGCCCCCGGTCGCCGTCACCTGAAGCATGAAACGCCCGCTCCACCTCGGGTTCCCGCCGCCCCTGCTCGGCCTTGAACCGGTGCGGCTGCCGGTTCTCCACGATGACGGTGAGCGGATCGCGCTGGCCAAGCCCGCCGGCGTGCTGGTGCAGAGCGATCCTTGGTACCCGCGTCTTCCTGTCCTGGTGGAGGCGGTCCGCCATGCGGCTGCCGGCGGCCGCCCCGAATGGCTCCGCCTGGGCATCCCACAGACGGGACTGTGGGCGGTCACGGATCTCGATCCCGGTTGCCACGGGCCGGTGCTGTTCGCCCGCCACAAACACGAGGCGGAAACCTTGCGCAACGCCTGCGGCTCCGGCGCCTTCTGCTTTGTCTTCGAGTTTCTCAGCGCCGCCCCCGGCGCCGCCGCCACCTGCACCTGCGACCTCCCGCTGGCCCGGCACAGCCGCGAACCGCGCATGGTGGTCTCCCATCGCACCGGCAAAAAGGCCCTGACCCACTTTGAGCGGGTCGGCACCGTCGGCGGCCACACCATCTGGCAAGCCCGCACCGCCTTTCCCCGGCGCCACCAAATCCTGGTGCATGCCATGGAGTGCGGGATTCCCGTGCTGGGGGACCACATCTATGCCGGCAGTCCCCTGCCGCTGTTGTCGCGGCTCAAGCGCGACTACCACCTGCCGGCCGGGCGCACCGAACAGCCGCTTTTCCCGGAGGCCGCCTGTTACCTGCGCCGGCTCGACACCCACGATGGCGTGGTCGTCGATTGCCCGCCGCCCCCGCGCTGGAAAGGATTGCTCAACCAGCTCCGCAAACACGGCCGCGCCTGAAATCCAGCCGCCGCCGCAGAAAAGGCTTTACTTGCCCGGACAAAACCAAAAGTCTCCGCCGCTTTAACTGGTCCAACGATGGGAAATCTCAGAAAGAAACGCCGCCGCAAAATCGCCAAACACAAGCGCAGGAAGCGTTCCCGTGCGAACCGCCACAAGAAGCGCACGTGGGGTTGATCACCCAAAATAATCCTTCCACACCCCCGAACCACGGCCGCGGGCCGTGGTTTTTTTTTCGATACATCCCCGAGGGCCTGTTTTTGTCTTGTAATGTTCGGGGTGAAAGTTAACTGAATCCTGTTCAAGGCGGGGATGCTCGCAGTTCCCGTCGCGGTCTTGCCACTTAACCACTACATGTTGTCGAAGAAAGCGAAGGGCCTGTTTGTTGAAGTCAATGGGTTTTCCTATCTGGTGGCCGCGGTTTCCGGCCTGACCGCCCCGTTCACCATCGAGTCGATCAGCGAGTTTCCCCGACACGAGCCCGGCAAGCTGAAAGACCACCTTGACCGCGAGGCCTTGGGCCGGCGGGCCCGCTTCTTCAACGCCCACTGCGGGATTGTTCCGGAGAGCGGCTTTTTCCGGATGCACACCCTCGAGTCGCTGGCGCGGGCCAAGGACCCCGACTACTTTCCGCAGTTGCTGGAACAGCAGTTCCGCATCCCGCCACAGTCGTCGCGGTTGGCGGTGCTCAGCGCCCAGAGCGGCGAGGCCTTTGCGCCCGACAAATCCCTCGCCAGCCAAAAGGAGCTGCTGTTGTGCGGGGCCGACAGCCGCGAGTTCGATGCCTTCCAGGAAAACCTGCTCGATTGCGGGATTTTCCCGTTGAGCCTGCAGCTGAGCACCCTGTCCAGCCTGGCCGGGCTGAAGCATTATCTTAAACAGAAGGAAATCAAGGAGCCGGTGCTGCTGCTGGCGATGGCGCAGAACTCCGCCAACCTCTTCATCGTTTCCAGGGATAAGGTGGAGTTGTGCCGGCCGGTCAACTTCGGCTTCAACGCGGTGCTGCCCGTCATCCAGCAGGAGCTGAACCTGAAGGACGAGGATGCCGCCCGCAGCCTGTTCTTTTCCAACACCTTCGATTTCCGCGAAATCGGCCCCAAGCTCCTGCGCAAGATATTCAAGGAGCTGAACGCCTCGGCCGGCTTCTATGAGGTCCAGACCGGGCAGACCATCCCGTATTTCTACATGACCTCGCTGCCGGCCTACCTCAATTGGATTCCCGAGGTGATTGCCCGCGAGATGGAGGTTGAGCTGCTCGACATCGCCTGGCTCGAGTGGCTGGAGGGCCTCGGGGTGTCGGTTGGCGGCGACTGTTCCCCCGGCGACCTTGGACCGGGAACCTTCGGCCTGTGCAGCCTGTTCGTTAATTTCAGTCCCGGCAAAGATGGCGTTCGCACTCAAAAGTAAGCCGCCGGCCCAGCGCCCGTGGCGGCCTGATTTCCGCAACCCGGAAACCCTGCCCGACACGAAGGCGATCCGCACCGGCTTCCTGATAAACTTTGTGGCCATCGTTATCGCCGTTGTGGTGCTTTCCGCCTACGGGTTCCGGGAGTACTCGCTGCTCGCCATGACCCGCATGGTGTCCGAGCTGGAGCAGAAAGTCGCCCAAAGCACCGCCCGCAACCGCAGCCTGCTGGAAGCCAACAAGCGCTTCAAACAGAGCGCCGCCATCATGGAAGAGGCGATCGCGTTCGACCAGCAGGCCTTGGATTACGCGCGGTTCATCAGCGAGCTGGCCGCCGCCATGCCCTCCGGCATGCTCCTGTCCTCGATCGAGATGGCCCAATCGCCCGAGCGGTTGCGCAGCGCCACCATCCCGCCGTTCGACGTGCAGATCGCGGGACGGGTTTTCGGCAGCCCAAGGGAGACCCCGTCCCAGATTCTGACCGGCTTTCAGGACGCCATCCGCCGCCTCGCCTGCCTGGAAGGCCGCGAGCTCAAAACCGAGCTGACCCGCTTTGTCCGCAACAATGAATTCGGCTATTTTGATTTCACCCTGCTGGTACGGATCGCCTCCGCCGTGCCGCCCGCGCCATGAGAGTGTCAGCGATCCGTAAAAAAGCCGGCCAGTATCCTGTCCCCTTTGCGTGTGCCGCCATCGCCCTGTTGTCATTGGGGCTGTATCTCATGCGCGGTCCGAAACTGGCAGAATATGAAGCCGAGCTCGCGCGACTCGAGCGCGAGTGGCAGAACATCCAGACCAATCTGGACCGCTCCCCCGGCATCGAGCAGGACATCGCCGCGCTCGAGGCCGGTGTCGAGCAACTGCGCGCCCGGCTGATGCGCGTCGAGGATGTGGCCGTCAACTACGAGTTCTTCTACGATCTGGAGCGCGCGGCCGGCGTCCGCCTGGGCCAGTTCACCCAGGGCACCGCTTCCGACGGCGCGGGCCTGCCCATCGGCCGCGCCAACCTGCTGCACTTTTCCGTGATCCCGTACGACTTCGTGATGAGCGGTTCGCTGGCCCAGATACTGGGATTCATCGAGCTGCTGGACCGCCAGCGGCACATAGTCCGGATCGACCTGCTCAACGTCAGCCGGCCCCTCGAGGCGACCGCCGGCGCCGATCAGCTCACCGCGCGCCTGCGCTGCCACGTCCTCGCCGCCAAGAATGAATAAGCCCGTCCTGATTGCGACAGCCTGCATCCTGGCAGCGGTAGCGACCTTGCCAGCACAGGTGATCTCGAGCGGCCACGAGCGCGGCCAGCTGCTCGACGGCATGGCGCGGGTGTTGGAGAACACGAAGCGGCCTGCTGGCTCTTACGCGGGAACGCCCTCCCCGTTCCACCAGGCCGCGGCGCCGGCCGCCCCCGCGGCTGCGCCCAAGCCGGGCGACACGCCGGTGGCGGCCGCAACGGGGCCCGAGCGGTTGCCGGATTATGTGGCCCTCGGCCTCATCGCCCAGCAGTTCCGGCCGCTGGGCAGCCTGGTGACCGGCGAGCGCGGCCTGCTCAGGCTGGGCGGCGGCCGTTCGATCGAGAAAGGGCAGAGCTTCCGGGCGGAAATCCGCGGCCAAACTTACGAGGTCACCGTCGAGGACGTCACCAGCCAGGGGTATGTGCTGAGGCTTGGCAGTGCCCGTCTGGAAAGGAGCTTTATCGTGGGGGGGGCGGTTCCGTGACCCTGTCCCCCATCGTTTTTCACTCCCAAACATCGCTGAAGAAAGGATCATCCATGAAAGGCCACATTCCCGTTCCGGCTCTGTCAGTGCTGCTGGCGGTGCTGTTTGTCACTACAATCGCCGGAGCCCAACCTGAACCGATCCGGGCGTTGGAACGCGCCCGTGCCACGGTTGGGGCCGCCGACCAGACCCATGAGGAGCGCCAGGCTGAGGTGCTGGAGGCGGCGCCCGGCGCCGTGCCGGCGCAGCCGGAGTTCACCCAGCCGGCAGTGGACCTCTTCCTCGATCTGCCCGGGGCGGAGGTCCCGCAAACCCCCGTGCGCATGGAGGGTTCGCAGACCATTTCGGTGGACTTCCCGCAGGAGGACGTGCGCGATATCATCCGCAGCGTCGCCGAGCTGTACGAGCTCAATGTGGTGATCCCCGAGACCCTCACCGGCAGCGTCAGCATCAAGCTGCGCAACGTGACTTGGCAGCAGGTGTTCAACGTCGTGCTCGAGCCGCTGGGCTTCACGTACATCATCGACGAGAACATCATCAAGATCAAGAGCCGCGAGGAGCTGGCGCTCGAGCCGGTGGAGACGCGGGTCTTTGTTGTCGATTTCGCCAAGGCCGCGGAAATCCGCAGCTCGATCGAGCCGATGATCGACCCGACCAAGGGCGGGCGCATCCAGGTGGACGTGCGCAGCAACGCGCTGGTCATCACCGAGCGGCCGAGCCGCATGAACGACATCCGCAACATCATCGAGATTCTGGACAAGCCGACCGAGCAGGTGATGATCGAGTCCAAGTTCGTCGAGCTGAGCGCCCAGGACAGCAAGAACCTCGGCATCGACTGGGCCTCGCTGTCCGGTTGGAGCCTGCAAGCCGGGCCGTTCGGACGGACATATGACCGCAACAACAGCCGCGAGAACTCCTACAACACCGGTTCTTCCGAGACGCTCACCGTCGGCAACCAGGGGGTCTCGTTCAGCCAGACCTCCGGGACCGCGGCCGAGAACTGGTGGCTGGACACCGTGGCGCGCAACGACACCGCGGTGTTTTCCGCCGAGGCCTTCTCGGTGGTGCTGAGCGCGCTGGAGAAAAAGGACGGCATCCGCCTGGTGTCCAACCCGACGGTGGTCACCATGAACAACCAGCAGGCCTCGATCAACATCGGCGAGGAGTACCCGATTCCCAACTACACCTACAACACCGAGCGCGGCGTCTTCGAGGTGTCGGGCTTCGAGTGGAAGAACATCGGCATCAACCTGCTGGTGACGCCGCAGATCAACAGCGCCGGGTTCATCAACATGAGCATCGAGCCCGAGATCAGCAGCCGCACCGGCGAAGTGTTGTTCCAGACCGCCTCCCTGCCGATCATCACCAGCCGCAAGACCAACAGCACGGTCACCATCAAGAGCGGCTACACGCTGGCGATCGGGGGGCTCATCCAGAACGAGGAGCGCAACCGCTCGTCGAAGGTGCCGGTGCTCGGCAGCGTGCCGATGATGGGCCGGCTGTTCCGCAGCGACGGCAAGGAATACAACCAGCGCAACCTGATCGTGTTCATCACCGCCAAGATTCTCAGCGCCAGCGGCGCCACCTACCAGGACGTGTTTTCGCCGCGCACGCTCTACGACATGGGCATCAAGGAGCGCGACCTGCCCGGCTACGAGTCGCCCGCCGGCGAGAAGGAGCTGCTGGACGCGATCCAGCGGTCGCGCGACGAGGTCGAGCGCCTGCAGGAGGAGCTCCAGCTGCGCCGCAACCTGAAGGCCCTCGAGCAGGAGCAGACCGCCAGCGGCCAACGGGTGGAGCGGTTCGTCAACCCGCCCGAGAAGCCGCGCCCGATCCGGCGCCGCTTCCAGTGACCGCCGCGAAAACCTTCAAAGGGGAGCAATCACCATGAAAGAACGCACAAGAACTTTCCGGCTTCTGGTGGGCGCGGCGGTTGCCGCCCTCGGAAGCCTCGCGACGCCCTTGGCGGCGGCTTTGGATGTCAGCATCATCACGCCCGGCGACGGTGATGTGCCGATCGAGACGGTCGTGCCGGTCCGCCTGACGGCGTACGATCCGGACGGCCTGATCGACCAGGTCGAAATCCGGCTCAACGGCGTCTCCATCATCACCTACTTTTGGGACTTCGACGGGCAAAAGTGGGATATTCTGCAGTACCTGCACGAATTCGCGCAGGTGCGGGTTCCGCCCTTCCTCACGGATGTTCAAATCCCCTCCGTCGGGACATACCGGTTGCAAGCCCTCGTGCGCAGCACGACCGGGGCGTCGGCGCTTTCCAACGAGGTGCTGCTGACGGGAGTGCTGCCGGACGCGGGCGGGGACGCGCCGCTGCCGCAGGTCACCATCCTCGCGCCCTTCGACGGCAGTCGGTACCTGCCGGGCACGCGCCTGCCGGTCATGGTGGATGCCTACGTGCCCTCCGCGCTCATCGACAAGGTGGAATTGCTGCTCAATGACGTGATTGTGGGCACGATCACGGAGCCGCCGTATGTGTCCGAAATCAGCCTGCCTTCGGTCGGCGCCTACACGTTGAAGGCGCGGGCCACCACGACCGCTGGCGGTTCCGCCTTTTCCAATATTGTCAGCCTGATTGCCGAACACAACACGGCGGTCCCCAAGGTCTATATTGACCATCCGCTGCCACTCGGGGCGGGGGACACGGTCAACGACGTCTCGGTCGCCTCCGCGATGTTCCTCAACGTGGTGGTGCTCGACGACGGTGGACCGGTGCCCTTGGACAAGGTGACTTTTTATGTCAACGGGTTCCCGCTCGGGCATCCCACCAGCCGCAGCGGCGACGTGTACGCCCGTTTGTTCATGCCGTACGCACCCGGCAACTACAGCATCATGGCGGTCGCCGAGGATGCCGACGGCAACCTTGGCTACAGCGCGCCTTTGCCGTTCGACGTCGGCCCGTTGGAGCGTCCGTTGCCGCGCGGATATGTCTTTGCCCAACCCGCCGGCCTCCAACTCGGGATGGAATCGGTGATCACAATTTACGCCGACGGCGGGTTGATCCCGGTGGACCGGGTGGATTTGTATGTCGACGGCATCCTGGCGGGAAGCGCCGTGACACCGCTTGACGGCAAGGTGTACGGGATTCCTTGGACCCCGCTTGCCACCGGCGGTCACAGCCTGCGGGCGCGCATTGTGCAGATCAATCCGGACGGTGCGACCTACGACAACTGGAAGATCACGGATGCGGTGACCGTCACGGTGGTGGACAACCCGGCCGTTCCATCGGAACTGGCGGTGTCGATCCTCGCGCCCTTCGACGGCGCCCAATACCCCCCGGGCACGCGCCTGCCGGTCTTGATCGCGGCTCATGATCCCGCGGGGCTGATCGCGCAACTGCAGGTGCTGATGAACGGCGTTGTCATCTCCACCACAAATCCGGGCGCCAGTTCGTCCGCCTTCAGCATGGAAGTCGAGCTGCCCTCGATCGGCAGCTACGCCCTGCAGGCGCGCGCCACCAGCACCACCGGCGCCCATGCGCTGTCCAATGTGGTGAATCTGGCGGCCGGTCCCCACGACGAGACGCTGCCGCGCGTGTACATCGACCATCCGCTGCCGCTGGGCGCGGGCGACACGGTCAACGACGTGTCGATCGGGTCGGCCATGTTCCTGAACGCGGTGGCGACCGACGGGGACGGCAACATCGCGGACGTGCGCTTCTACGTCAACGGCGTGCTCCTGGGGAGCGCCACCGGGCGCATCGGCGACGTCTGGTCGTTGTATTTCACGCCGAACGCCCCCGGCAGCTACAGCATCATGGCCGAGGCGGTCGACGACGACGGCAAGGCGGCCTACAGCGTGCCGCTCGCCCTCGACGTGGGGCCGCTGGAGCGGCCGCTGCCGCAGGGGTACATCATCCAGCCGTTCCCCGAGAACGTGGTCGGCCAGCCCTTGGCCATTCAGGCGTTTGCCGACGGCGGGCTGATCGCGATCGACCGCGTGGACTTCTACGCGAACGGTGTGCTGCTGGGCAGCGTCGCCGAACCGCTGCAGGCGGGCGGCAAGATATACGGGATGACTTGGGCGCCGGCGGCAACCGGGGTTTTCAATCTGCAGGCGCGCATCGTGCAGATTGATCCCGCCGATGCGACCTATGACAACTGGCGGATCACGGCCCCGGTGCCGGTGACGATTGTCGAACAGGACCCCGCCACCGCGCCCACGATCGCGCTGACCAAGCCGCTGGATGGCGCCCAATTGACGGTGCTCAACCCGATCGCCCTGCAGGCCGATGCCGACAATCCGGTCGGGACCATCGCCGAGGTGCGCTTCTATGCGAGCGGCAGCCTGATTGGGACGGACGCATCGTATCCGTACACGTTCTCCTTCCCGCCGCAGTCGCCGGGACGGTACGTGTTCGTGGCGGAACTGGTCACGGACCGCGGTTACCGCTATCACTCCGCCCCCGCGACGGTGCGGGTGCGCACTTCGCAGGCGCCCGCCGTCACTATCACGTACCCGGTTGACGGCAGTGCGGTCAGGGTCGGGACGCCGGTGCTGATCACGGCGGAAACCCGGTCGACGGGCGGCAGCGCCATGACCCTGCGGTTCTATGCCAACGGCGTGCTGATCGGCGAGGATAGCAGCTTCCCCTACAGCCAAATCTGGCAATCACAGAGCACCGGCAGCTTCGCGCTGGTGGTCGAGGCGATTGAGACCGCGACGGGCGCCGTGGCCGCTTCCGACCAGGTCCGCATCACGGTCAATCCAACCGCACTGCCGACGGCCAGCATCGTGCAGCCGGGGGATGTCAATCCCACGGTGGGTTCCGACGTGCTGATCGAAGTGGCGGCTGCCGACGCCGACGGCCACGTGGAGTCGGTCGAGTTTTTCGTCAACGGGGTGTCGCTGGGCGAACCGGACCGCACGGAACCGTTCGCCGCCTTCTGGCGTCCGGGCAGCGCCGGGCAGTATGTCCTCAGCGCGCTGGTCACCGACAACAGCGGCAACCAGGTCGTCACCAGCAAGCCGGTCACGGTGGTGCAGCCGGTCGGTATCGTTCCGCGGGTGACGCTCAGCGTGACCGCCTCGGGCAACGTGACGCCCGGCAGCCGGGTGATGGTGCGCGCCAACGTGTTCGACGACGACCCGACGGACTTGCGCGTCCTGTTCTTCATGAACGGGGTGCAGCTGGCCCCGGCGGACACCGTGCCGCCGTACACGATCATCGTGGACCCGGTCACCCTGCCGGGACGGAATTTCTACCAGTTGACGGCGGTGGCCTTCGACCGCGACGGCAACAGCCGGGCGGACACCCTGTCCCCCTTGTATATATCGGATGTCACCATCGACCAGCCCGCGGTGGAGATCATCAGCCTGAAGGATGGGGACAACCTCACCGTTGGTTCCCGGGCGCCGATCCGGGTGAAAGTCGAGGGCGGGGCGGTCAGCTCGATCGCCACGGTGGTGTTCTACGCCGACGGCGTGGAGATCGGCCGCGACGACACCGCTCCCTACGCCCTTGATTGGATTCCCGACCGCACCGGGCCGATCCAAATCACGGCGGCCACGCTGCTGCGGCACGAACTGTACGACCACGACGGGGATTCCGCGTTCGCCCCGCAGCCCACGCCGATGATCCCGGTCACCCCGGTGAACATTTCCTCGCCGGTGAACGTGGTCGTCAACGACGCGGTGGGCATCCTGCCCTCGATCTCGCTGGACATCCAGCCGGCCAGCGTCGCGCTGGCGATCGGCTCCAAAGTGCTGGTTTATGCCGACGCACAGGACTTGGACGGTGAAGTTGTCCGGGTGGACTTCTTCCTTGACGGTGCTTTAATCGGAACCGATTCGGTGCCGCCCTTCACGCACATTTTAACAACGGAGCGACAAGGGACCTTTGCGCTGAACTCCCTTGCTACCGACAATGCAGGCAATGTGGTGACCTCGACCTATGTCACGCTCGAGGTCAGTCCGCGGGTGGTGACCCAGACGCCGTCGATTGCCCTGACCGTGCCGACTTCCGGCCAGGAGGGAAGCCTATTGAGCCTGCGCGCCAGCACGGCCGGATTCGTCAATCCGCCGGAGGCGGTGGTGTTCCACGCCAACGGCCAGCCCATCGGGGAATCCACAACGATCCCCTACAGTTTCTCTTGGCTGGTCAACCTCAGCGGCGACGTGGCGTTTTTCGCCACGGCCAAACAGACGCTGTTTGACGGCACGGTGCTGACCACGGTCTCGGACGTGGTGGTCAGCAACATGGCGGCAAATGCGCCGCCGGTGATCACCGGGGTGGAGGTGCTGTTCCCGAACCAGTCTCCAACCAAGCCTTATCCGCTGGTCAACGAGCCGGTGACCTTCCGCATCAGCGTATTCGACACTGGCCCGATCCGCTCGGTCGAGCTGCTGCGCGACGGCGATCCGGTGGCGGAACTCACGGGCGGCGCCTCGCCGTTCGAGATCGTGGACACGCCGCCGGGACTTGGGGTTTACCAGTACTCGGTGGTGGTGACCGACCGCGGCGGACTGCAGGCGCAGTCGGCCGTGATCCTGGTCGAAGTGAAAAAGGGTGAACCTCCGGTGGTCGCGGTCACCGCGCCGGAAGCGGGCGCCGTCTTTCAGCCCAACGCGCAGGTGCAGCTGCGGGCCACCGCGAGCGATCTCGACGGCGTCGTGACGGAGGTGGCCTTCTTCGTGAACGGCCTGCCGGTGGGCAATCCGGTGACAACCGCCCCGTACAGCGTGGTGTTCACGCCGCCCGTGGCCGGCAACTACACGGTCACGGCGCGCGCCCGCGACAACAGCGGCAACCTCGCGGAATCCGCGCCGGTGGCCTTCACCGTGCTGGCGGACAATCCGCCGCGGTTCCTGCAGTTCGGCAACGACCTGCCGGGAACCGTGGTGCGCCTCAACCAGGCGGTCACCTGGACGATGGACGCGACCGATGACTACGCCCTGGTGTCGGTGAAACTCTACCGAGACGGGACCGAAGTGCCCTCGGCGGTGGCCATCCCGCTTGAGCTGACCGACACGCTGACCAGCATCGGGCGCTTCCGTTACTACGCGGAGGCGACCGACAGCGGCGGCAACGTGACCCGCAGCGCGGTGATTGAAATCACCACGACCCGCGGCACCGCCCCGCTGGTGGAGGTGACCAGCCCGCTGCCCAACACGAGCTATAACCTCGCCGAACCGGTCACCCTGCGCGCCTCCGCCACGGCGGCGCCGGAACCGCCCGGCCAGCCGGCCGGCAGCATTGCGTCGGTGCGCTTCTTCATCAACGGCGTTCTCAAGGGCACCTTGACGCAGGCGCCGTATGTGCTGCCGGCTGTGAGTTTGCTGGAGGGGACCAACGTCATCACGGCGGTCGCAACCAGTGATACCGGCCTGACAAGCGTTTCGGGCGAGGTTGTCGTGTACGGCGTTGACGGCAGTGTGCCGGAAATCGTCAGTTTCACCAGCGACAAGACCGGCACCCGCATCCTTGTGGGAAGCACGGTGACCTTCACGGTCCTGGCCGTGGATGAAAAAGGCATCCAGCAGATCGAACTGCTCTGGGGCGACACGGTGGTGGGGGTGGCCTCGGCCTCCCCGGCAAACTTCCAGTTTGTCCCGACCAGCGCCGGTACTTACCGGTTCCGGGCGCGCGTCACCAATGTCAGCGGCCTGCAGGCCGAGTCCAATCCGCTCGATCTCATAGTGCGCCATCCGGACCCGCTGGGGTCGAACGGCGACTTTGTCGCGCAGACCTTCACCGACCTGCTGATGCGGTCTGCGACCGGCGCCGAGCAGAGCAGTTATGCCAGCCGGCTGGACAGCGGCGACCTGAGCCGCGACCGGTTCATCCGCGAGCTGATGAGCCCGCCGGCCGGCGCCCCGGCGACGGGGTACGCGGACGTGCGCGGGGCGATGCTGGCCAACTGGTTCCTCCTTGGCCAATGGCCGACTCGCGCGGAGCTTGAAGTCGACACGGGAACGGTTCGCGACGGCGGATTGCGCGCCCTGGTGTCCTCCCTGATGATTGTGTTCGAGGATCACTACAAGGCGGCCGTCAATCCCGCCGGCGTGCCGGACATCCTCTCTTCCGACGCGGCGATCGGCGAGTATGTGGCCCACTTGTTCGGGCTCAAGTATGGGGTGGCGCCCGACGCCGAACAGCTCAAGCTGGGCAAGCTTCATTTCCGGGCCAGCGGGCGGGACGCGTACACCGCCAACTTCATCCAGGACACGCAGGTGATCGCGACCTCCACCGGTTGGGTCACCTTGGGCCTCGGGTTCAAGTTCCCGGCCGGGGCCGCGCCGAGCGACGCGTACCTCCGCCATGCGGATGCGGCCTCCCTGCTGATCAACCTGTTGCGGATCGTGCCGGAGCAGACGGAAGTGGAGGCGCTTGCCGCCAAACTGTTCGCCACCCAGGTGGCCGAGGTGCTGGGGGATCCGCGCTATGCGGCCCGGTTCACGACCGCCTTCCCGACGGCTTACACCTATCCGGACGGCTGGCGACAGAGCGACTGGTTCGGCGCGTTCAACGCGGCCGGTGAGCCTTGGGTCTTCCACGATGAACAGGGGTGGATTGTGCTGCAGACGACCGGCAACACTCCCGACAATGTGTGGTGGTATGATTCCACCCTTGGCTGGGTCTGGACCCGCGAAGGCCTGTATCCGTTCATCTACGTCCACAACCGGGATACCTGGTATTACTCGGCCCGTGCGTCTTACACGGTCACCGGGCATCGTTGGTTCTATAACACCCGCGATGGCGGTTGGGTGTTGAACTGAGAGCCGGGCCGTTGCTTGGCCCTTGCGCGGGCGGTTCCTGCGGGAGCCGCCCGCTTTGTTATCGGCCGGCGGCGCGCTCGAGGCGGTCGCGGACGGCGGCGAGCAGGCCGGTGGCGTCGTCGGCCGGCCGCTCGCACAGGATGCGGCGGTAGCCGGCACGGTCGAGCCGCCGCAGAAGGGTGAAGAGGGCGGCGGCCACCTCGGCGGGAGCGCCGGTCTCGGACAGCCAGTAGGTGTGGGGATCGGCGGCCGGATGCGGGCGCTGGAGCCGCAGGACCGCGTCGCCCGACGCGGCGGCCGGCATGGTTCCGGTCGGGAAGAGCACCAGCGGGTGCCGCGGGCTGTAATGGCGCTCCAGCGTGCCCGGCGCCGGGGCGGGGCCGTCCCCCGGCACGACCACCCTGCGTTCCCGCACTTCCCTGCCGAGCACGGCGGCGATCTGCACCGCCGAGATTGCGCCGGGACGGAGGACCGCCGCCCGGTCCGGGCAGGAAAGGTCGAGAATGGTGGACTCCACGCCGATCGCGCAGGGGCCGCCATCGAGGATGTAGGGGACGCGCGCGCCAAAGGATTCCGCCACATGCTCCGCCCGGGTGGGGGAAACGTAGCCGAAGGGGTTGGCGCTGGGCGCCGCCAGCGGACATTGCGCCCGCGCCAGCAGTTCACGGGTGACCGGGTGACGCGGCAGGCGCAGGGCCACGGTGGCTTTGCCCGCCGTGACGATGTCCGGCACGACCGGGCGCTTGGGGACGATGAGGGTCAGGGGGCCGGGCCAGAAGGCGGACGCAAGCCGGTCAAAGCCTTCCGGCAAGAATGCGAGCGATTCCGCCATGGACACATCCGCAAGGTGGACGATCAGCGGGTCGAACAGGGGGCGGCCCTTGACCGTGAAGATGGACCGGCAGGCCTCCGGGTCGAGCGCGTTGGCCGCCAAGCCGTAGACCGTCTCCGTGGGAATGGCCACCAATCCGCCGTTGCGCAACAGGGCCGCGAAATACCGCAGGTTGCCCGGAGTGGGAGGGTAAATAAACGAAGAGGCTCCCCGGTCCGGGGGAGCCTGTTCCGCAGATTCTGGACCGCCGGGTGGCACTGCTGGCGCGGGCGCGCCGCGGGCGGCGGCTACTTCATCAGCAGCAGGTTGCGCGCCTGCTTGATGACCCGGGTCACATGGCGCTGCTGCAGGGCGGTCAGCCCCGTGATCCGGCGCGGCAGGATTTTGCCGGTGTCGGTGACATAGCGCGACAGAATATCGACATCAGTTGGCGCGAGCTTCAACGGGTCTTTCTGGCGTGGTTCCTCGGTCGTCATAAGCGGGCCAAGCAAGGCCGGCCCAACCGGCATGGCAAGCAAAAAACCGGCGGCATTCACTCTTGAGTTCGCCGGGTGCATTTGCCATGGTCCGGCCAATTTTCATGGCATCGCGCTTCCATGACCTTCCGGCTGCCGCCCGCTGGGCCGCTCTTGCCATCGGCGGCCTGACCCTGTTTTTGGTCTGGGACCAGCATCATTGGTGGAAAATCCGCGACGAGTACGCGTTTGGGTTCATCGTGCCGCTGTTTGTCGCCTACATTGTGTACGACCGCTGGCCGCGGCTGGCGCAGGGCCTGATCGGCGGCGCGGACTCGCCGGCGGGGCCCGCGGGCGGCGCCGCGGGCCGGCTGCTCGAGGGCTCGCTGCAGGTGATCGCCGTCCTGATGGTGGCCGGCGGTCTGCTGTCGTTCCTGCTGGGGGTGCTGTACCGCGCCATGGAAGGGGTGAACCTGATCACCTCCAACCTGCTCGCGTTCGGCTACGCCAACATCCTTTTGGGCGCGGCTTTCATCCATTCGCGCGACCGGTCCGACGGCGGGCGGAATCCGCTGGCGGCACGCTGGCGGCTCACCATGCTGTTTCTGTTCCCCGCCCTGATCTGGATGCTTTCGGTGCCGCTGTTCGGGGCCGTGGAAAAAAGCATCAGCACCTTCCTGATGAACCGCGTGGCGGTGGTGGTGTACCATTGCTTCGACCTGCTCGGCTACGCGGTGATCCGCGAGGGCAGCGTCCTCAGGCTGCCGCTCGGCGATGTCGGGGTCGAGGACGCCTGCTCGGGCATCCGCTCCCTGATGGCCTGCCTGTTCGCCGGCTCGTTCCTCGGGGCGGTGTACTTCACCCAGTTTTGGAAGAAGGTGTTTCTGGTGGCCACTGCCATGGTGTTCGCCTTCATCAACAACATCCTGCGCAGCCTGTTTTTGACCGCATGGGCCTACGCCAAGGGTCCGACCGGCCTCGACACGCATGTCGTCATCTGGGGGGCGGACCTTGGCAACGTCCATGATGTCACCGGCTGGATGGTGCTGGGCCTGACCGTGGTGTGCCTGCTCCTGTTGGTGAAACTGTTCAGCATCCGGCTGGAATTTGACCCGCCCCCGGAGGGGGTGCCCACATGAAAGTGCTCCTGCTGACCAACGAGTATCCGCCCCATACCTACGGCGGCGCCGGCGTGCATGTCGCTTACCTCAGCCGCGAGCTCGCCAAGTTGCTTCCGGTCGAGGTCCGCTGCTTCGGGGACCAAAACCTGCCGGGCGGGCCGCTGACCGTCTCCGGGTTCCCGTCCAAGACCGAGGGGTACACGTGCCCCAAGGGGTTGCGCGGCGTGTTTGACGCGGTGCAGCGGGGGCTGGACTTCAACACCCGGGCCATCGACGCGGACCTGGTGCACTGCCACACATGGTACACCCATCTGGGCGGCATCCTGGCCAAGCTCAACTACGGCATCCCGCTGGTGGTGACGGTGCATTCCCTCGAGCCGTTGCGGCCGTGGAAGCGCGAGCAGCTGGGGGGCGGGTATGATTTCACCTGCTGGGTGGAGAAAACCGCCTTGGAGATGGCCGACGCCATCATCGCGGTCTCCGAAGGGACCCGCAACGACGTCCTCAGGCTGTTCCATGTGAATCCGGACCGGGTGCACATCATCTACAACGGGATTGATCCGGACGAGTACCGCAAAGTGGACCCGGCGCCCGCCCTCGCCAAATACGGCATCGATCCGGCGCGGCCCTACGTGCTGTTCGTCGGCCGGGTCACCCGGCAGAAGGGCATCATCTACCTGGTCAACGCCATCCGCCACATGGACCCCGGGTTCCAAGTCGTGCTGTGTGCTGGTGCACCCGATACGCCGGAGATCGCCGCCGAGATGAAGGAGGCGGTGGCGTCGGCCAGCCGCAACCGCCCGGGCGTCTTCTGGATTCAGGAGATGGTGGACAAGCCGACCCTCATCCAGCTGTATTCGGGCGCCGCCGTGTTTTGCTGCCCGTCGATTTACGAGCCGTTCGGCATCATCAACCTTGAGGCGATGGCCTGCGAGGTGCCGGTGGTGGCCTCCGCGGTGGGCGGCATCCCCGAGGTGGTGGTCCACGACCGGACCGGCTACCTCGTGCCGGTCGCCCAGCTGCACCATTCGCCCTTCACGCCGCTCGAGCCGGAACATTTCTCCAAGGATTTGGCCGACCAAGTGAACCGGCTCATGGCCGACCCGGAACGGCGCAAGGCGTTCGGCAAGGCCGGCCGCCAGCGGGCCTGCCAACACTTCAGTTGGGCGGCCATCGCCCGGCAGACCGCCGAATTGTACGCGTCCTTGGTCGGCTGAGGATCGGGGCTTTTTTCAATGACCATGAACTCTGTCGATACCTTCCCTGGTCCGTCACGGGTCGTGGTGGACCACGTGTCCCCCTTTCTCGACGGGGGCCTGTTTCCGGTCAAGCGGCCCTTCGGGGAACCGTTCCGGGTGGTGGCCCACGTGATCGCGGACGGCCATGACCAACTCGACGCGGTGCTGGCCTACCGGCCCGAGGGCGACCGCCGCTGGCGCGAGGTGCCCATGCAGGACATGGGCAACGATGAATTCGTGTGCAGCTTCGTCCCCGAGCATATCGGCTTGTACGAGTACCGCGTGATCGGCTGGTCCGATCCGTTCCGCAACTGGCACATCGGCTTCGTCAAGAAATCCGACAGTGCCGATCCCCACATCGGGGTCGAGCTGGACATCGGCGCCGGGCTGGTGGCCGCCGCCGCCGGCCGGGCAAGGGGCGATGACGCCCTGCAACTGCAGGGCTGGGCGCGGTTCATCGGCGACCACTCGCGGGACCTGCTCCAGAAGGTCGCGCTGGCCCGCAGCCCCGAGTTCTACCACAAGGTGCGCGCCTATCCCGATCGGTCGCGCCAGACGGTCAGCCCGCAAGGCCGCCTCCTGGTCGAGCGCGAGAAGGCCTATTTCAGCACCTGGTACGAGTATTTTCCGCGCTCCTGCGCCGACGACGTCAACCGGCACGGCACCTTCCGGGACGCCGCCCGGCGCTTCCCGGAAATCGCGCGCATGGGCTTCGACGTGGTGTATTATCCGCCCATCCACCCCATTGGCCGGACGTTCCGCAAGGGGCGCAACAACGCCCTTGTGGCGCAGGAAGGCGATGTGGGCAGCCCGTGGGCGATCGGTTCGGAGGAGGGTGGGCACAAGTCGGTCCATCCCCAGTTGGGCACCCTGGACGATTTCAAGGAGCTGCTCGCGGAGGCGGAACGCCACGGCCTCGAGGTGGCGCTGGACATCGCCTTCCAATGCTCACCGGACCATCCTTATGTCCGCGAGCACCCGCAGTGGTTCCGGTGGCGCCCGGACGGCACGGTCCAGTACGCCGAGAACCCGCCCAAGAAGTACCAGGACATCCTGCCGTTCGATTTTGAGACCGAGGACTGGAAGGCCCTCTGGCTCGAGCTCAAGAGCATCTTCGACTTTTGGATCGATGTCGGGGTGAAAATCTTCCGCGTGGACAACCCGCACACCAAGCCGATGGAGTTCTGGCGCTGGTGCATCATGGAGATCAAGCGCGAGCACCCCGAGGTGCTGTTCCTGTCGGAGGCCTTCACCCGACCCAAGCGCAAGTACCGGCTGGCCAAGGCCGGCTTCACCCAGGGCTACACCTATTTCACCTGGCGCAACCATCCGGAGGAGGTGCGCGCCTATGTCGAGGAGTTGACCCGCACCGAGGTGGCGGAATTCTTCATCCCCAATTTCTGGCCCAACACCCCGGACATCCTGCATGAGGATTTGCAGACCGGCAACCGCGCCACCTTCATGGGCCGCTATATCCTGGCCGCGACGCTCTCCTCCAACACCGGCATTTACGGCCCGGCGTTCGAGCTGATGGAGCAGGAGCCGTTCCCCGGCAAGGAGGAGTACAACAACAACGAGAAGTACGAGATCAAGCACTGGGACTGGGACCGGCCGGGCAACCTCAAAAACGACATCGCCCGCGTCAACCACATCCGCCGGGCGCACCCGGCACTCCAGCGCACCAACAACATCCGCTTCATCGATTCCGACAACCCCCGCTTTCTCGCCTACCTCAAGCAGACCCCGGACCGCAGGGACCAGCTCATCATCGTGGTCAGCTTCGATTGGCACTACCCCCAGATGGGGCATGTGTTCCTGCCGCTGGACGAGATGGGCATCGGCTTCGACAAGGCGTTTGTGGTCACCGACCTTTACGATCCCGCCCTGCCCGAGTACCAATGGCGCGGCGCCCGCAATTTCGTCCGGCTCGACCCGCGCAAGAGCCCCGCGCACATTTTCCAGGTGCGGGTCCCCTAATCGGCGGTCTCGTAGTCCACCACCGCCCGCGCGCCGGCCACCTGCTGCACGAACGCCACCACCGCTTGGTGCGCCGGGTGGGTCCGGTAGGCTTCGAGGTCGGCGCGGCTGCGGAAGCGCGTGTACAGGCCGACGTCATAGGAGGCCGGGCTGCGGCTGAAATCACGCCCCGCCTCCAGCGCGACAATCTCCGGAATCTTGTCCGGCAGTTCCCGCAGGCGCCGGACCAGTTCGGCGGCGTTGGCCTCCGCGTCGGCGCCGCCCGCCTGCGGATGCAGTTTGAAGAAGACCAGATGCGCGATCATGGCCCGCAGGCTAATCGATGACCTCGCGGCTGATCAAGTCGCACAGGTTGTCGGTGTCGGTCGCGAATCTGCGGATACCTTCGGCCAGCTTGTCGGTGGCCATCGGGTCGGCGTTCAGGTGCCAGCGGAAGGTCTTCTCGTCGACCTCCATGCGCTGGATGGGCTCGAGCTTCGCCCGCTCGGCGTCCAATTGCCGCTCCAGCGGGGCGTGCGTGCGCTTGAGCTCCTCCAGCAATTCGGGGCTGATGGTCAGCAGGTCGCAGCCGGCAAGGGCCTGGATTTGGCCGATGTTGCGGAAACTGGCCCCCATCACCTCGGTGGCGTATCCGTGATGCTTCAAGTAGTGGAAAATCTGGGTCACGGACTGCACGCCGGGGTCCTCGAGCGGCGAAAAATGATTTCCGGTCCGCTCGCGGTACCAGTCGGTGATCCGTCCCACAAACGGGCTGATCAGCGTGGCGCCGCTTTCCGCGGCCGCGATGGCCTGCACCAAGGCGAAGATCAGCGTCACATTGCAATGGATTCCTTCCCGCTCCAGTTGGCGGGTGGCCTGGATGCCCTCCCAGGTGGCCGCGATCTTGATCAGCACGCGTTCCGGGCCGATGCCATGGCGGGCGTACAGGTCCATGAGATGCTTCGCCTTGGCCACGGTGCCGGCCGTGTCGAACGACAGCCGCGCGTCCACCTCGGTCGATACCCGGCCGGGAATGATGCGCAGGATTTCCCGTCCAAACAGGACCAGCAGGTGGTCCATCACCGCGTTGACCAGGTCGTTGCCGTGCACCCTTTCCTGCTCCGCCAGCACGGCCGCCTCTTCCAGCAGGTGCGCGTACGTCTCCTTTTGCACGGCCCGGTAGATCAGGGTCGGATTCGTCGTCGCGTCGCGCGGCCCGTACCCCTCGATCAGCCCGAAATCCCCCGTGTCCGCCACCACCGTCGAGTAGCGTTTCAACTGGCTGAGTTGGTCGGTCGCCACCGGCATATCAAGGGTCACGCTCATGGTGGCTTAGCTTGCTTTATTCGCCCTCGGTTGACAATCCCGTTCGGCGTGCCGGATTCAAAAACTGCCGCAAATTTGGTATGAAACCAGCTGTCCTTATTCGGTTGACAAGCACCCTCGGGTGCCTGTCATCTTGGCTCCGGTTATTGATTAACCAAAAACTACAACACGAAGAAAACGAACATGAAAAAGACTAGTGCAATCCTTGCTGCGGCGGTTGCGGGCGCTTCGCTCGCCTCGGCGCAGGAATTGTCCATCACGACCACAGTCGCATGGGAGTCCGAGTACATCTTCCGGGGCGTCCAGCTCGCGGAGGAATACTTCGCGCCTTCCATTGACCTCAAGTACGGCGACTTCTATGCCGGTATCTGGTCGGCCCTGCCGGTCGATTCCACATGGAGAAACGGCCAGAAGCTCGCCAACGAGGTCGATTACTACGCCGGCTACAGCCCGGCCATTGACGACAAAATCAGCCTCGACTTCGGGTTCACCTACTACACCTACCCGAATTTGAGCGACAAGTTCTTCGACAGCGATGTGAACACCTTCGAAATCTTCGCGGGTGTGAACTTCGAGGTGCCGATGAGCCCCGCCCTGTACGCCTTCTACGATTTCGACACGAAGGCGTTCACCCTCGAGGCTTCCGGCGGCTACTCGTGGGAAATCGACGAGAACAGCACGGTGGACCTCTCGCTCCATCTGGGCTGGGTCGATCCGGATGACATCGACAGCTACTTCTACTACGGGGCCGGTGTGGCGTACAACTACGCCTTCACCGACAAGGCCTCGGTCAAGCTGTTCGTCAACTGGTACGGCTGCGAAGAGGACTTCATGGGCAGCAAGACCGTCGACAACAGCAACAAGATCTCTTACGGCGTGAGCTTCACGGCCGGCTTCTAAGCGGGACAATCCGTCGATTTCAGGGAGCGCGCCCCGGTGGCGGGGCGCGCTCCCGCATTTGTGGAAATAAGGTTTGACAGGGGGGGGGCCGCACCTACGGTGCATCACTTTTTCCGGACATGAAAAGCTATCTGGCGAAGCAGGGCCAAGTGGAGCCCAAATGGCATGTGGTGGACGCCGAAGGGCAGGTGTTGGGCCGCCTCGCAGTGCGCGTCGCCAACATTCTGCGGGGCCGGCACCGGCCGACCTACACGCCGCACACCGACACGGGGGATTTCGTCGTGGTGGTGAACGCCGCCAAGGTGGTGGTCACCGGGCGCAAGGAACAGCAGAAGAAGTACATGTTCTACAGCGGCTATTTCGGCAACGAGCGGTATGTTTCCCTGCGGGAGTTCCGCAACCGCCGGCCGGAGTTCATCATCGAGCATGCGGTCAAGGGGATGCTGCCCAAGAACCGGCTCGGGCGGGTCCAGCTCAGGAAGCTGAAGGTGTACGCCGGCCCGGAGCACCCGCACGCGGCCCAAAAGCCCGAGCCGCTGGCGTTGTAAATTTCAACTGGACGGACCAAGCATGAGCGACACGGCATCGGTAATCACCGCCACGGGGCGCCGGAAAGTGGCTTCCGCGCGAGTGCGGCTTGTTCCCAACGGGACGGGCTCCTTCACGGTGAACGGCAAGGATTTGGCGGTCTATTTCTACACGGATTTCCTTGCGCGCACCGCCGAGGCGCCGCTCGTCACCGCCGAGCGCAAGGGGCAGTTTGACGTGGTGGCCAAGGTCGAGGGGGGCGGCCCGCACGGCCAAGCGACCGCGGTGGCCCACGGGCTGGCCCGCGCCTTGGTGAAGTTTGACAGCGAGCTGCGGCCCGTCCTGAAGAAGGCCGGGCACCTGACCCGCGACCCGCGCCGCCGCGAGCGCAAGAAGGCAGGCCAGCCCGGCGCACGCAAGCGATTCCAGTTCAGCAAGCGCTAAGGCGCGCTGTCCGCGAGTCTTGGTGTTCCCTTTCAGGGGGCCCGTTTCTCCGCGGCAGTCGCCTGCCGCGAAGGAACGGGCCCTTTTGTTTTTCAAACCACAGGTGATCGGCACGTGCAGACGGAAACCATCGGCATAGTGGGCGCCTCCGGCTATTCCGGGGAGGTCCTGGTTGAAATTTTGGCCCGCCACCCGCGGGTGCGGCGGCTGGTGGTGGCCTCGCGCACCCATGCCGGCAAACCGGTGGCGGCGGTGCTGCCGCGGCTGGCCGGCCTGCCCGGCGACCCGGTCTTCGTGGCGGCCGAACCGGAGCGGTTGGTGGCCGAGCCGGTGACGGCATGGTTTCTGGCGCTTCCGCACGGCGTGGCGGCCGAGTACGCGTTGCGGTTGGTCGCAGCCGGGCGGCTGGTGATCGATCTGAGCGCGGATTTCCGGCTGCATTCGCCGGCCCTTTACGAGCGCTATTACGGGCACCCTCACCCGGCGCCCGAATGGCTGGAACGCGTCCCTTATGTGCTGCCGGAATGGACCGCGCCGGGATGGGAAAGCGCGCCGCTGATCGCCTGCCCCGGCTGTTACCCGACCAGCGTGCTGCTGCCGCTGCTGCCCCTGTTTCGGGCCGGCATGGCCCCGCAGCGGGGAATCGTCATCAATTCCCTCAGCGGCGTCTCCGGGGCGGGCAAGAAGGAAGAGCTGTTTTACAGCTATTGCGAGCGCAGCGAGAGCGCGGTGGCGTACGGGCTGGGCAAGCACCGCCATCTCGCGGAAATCGAGGAGCAGCTGGCACGGGCGGCGGGGCGCGAGGTGGTGGTGCAATTCACGCCCCATCTGGTGCCGATGATGCGGGGGATCGCCACCACCATTGTGATCCCGCAAGGGCCGACGGTGGAGGCGGTCACCGCCGCCTGGCAGGCCGCCTATTCCGGCAAGCCGGGGGTGCGGCTGCTCCCGCCCGGCACGCCGCCGGAGACCCGCCCGCTATTGGGCCGCAACCGCGCCGACCTGTCCGTTTATCATGACTCCCGCACCGGCAACACGATTCTGACCAGCGCCATCGACAACCTGATGAAGGGCGCCAGCGGCCAAGCCGTGCAAGTTCTCAACCTCCGCATGGGCTGGCCCGAATGCGCCGGCCTCACCTGATCCCATGAAAGCGAGGATGGGCATACCACAACCGCTGCAACCCAGCCACGGCTGCGTGGACACGCCGGGGTTCCGGGCGGCCGGGGTGCACTGTGACGTTCGCGGCAAAGCGGATGGCCGGCTCGACCTCGCCGTGGTTGTCGCCGACAGGCCATGCACTGTTGCCGGAGTGTTCACCCGCAACCGCATGGCGGCCGCTCCGGTGCGGCTTGGGCGCGCGCTCATCGCCGCCGGCCGGCCGGCGCGCGCCATCGTCGCCAACAGCGGCAACGCCAATGCCTGCACCGGGCCCGCGGGGCTAGATCGGGCGCGCCGCATGCAGGCGCTTGCCGCCGAACACCTGGGCTGCGCGCCGGAAGCGGTCTTTGTGTGCTCCACCGGGCGCATCGGCCAGCGCCTGCCGATGGACCGCATCGCGGCCGGCATCGCCGCCGCCGCCGCCGCCGCGGACTCTGCGCCCGCCTCCGGCGAGCGCGCCGCCGACGCCATCCTCACCTCGGACACGCGCCGCAAAGTGTGCAGTTTTCGCGCCGAGACCCCGGCCGGCGTCGTGCACCTATCCGGCATGGCCAAAGGCGCCGGCATGATCCAGCCCGACATGGCCACCATGCTGGCGTTCCTGTGCACCGACGCGGTGGTTGAACCCCCGCACCTGCAGGCGCTGCTGGCCGAATGCGTCGCGTCCTCCTTCAATGCCATCACCGTCGACGGCGACCAGAGCACCAACGACACGGTGCTGCTGCTGGCCAACGGCGCCAGCGGCGTCGCGCTGGCCCCGGGCCGGCCGGGCTGGGAGGCCTTCGCCGCCGCGGTGCGGGCCGCCTGCGGCGATCTCGCCCACAAGATCGTCGGCGACGGCGAGAAAATCACCAAGGTGGTCGAGGTCTGCATTGAGGGCGCCGCCACCGCGGCGGACGCCCAAGCGGCCGCCCGCGCCATCGCCAACTCCCTGCTGGTCAAGGCGTCGTGGTACGGCAACGACCCCAACTGGGGGCGGCTCATGGACGCCATCGGCTACAGCGGAGCCGCCGTGTCGGAGGAATCCGTGCGGCTCTGGTACCAGGACCCCCTGGGCGGCCCGCCGGTGCCGGTGTTCCTCAAGGGCGAGATTTTCCATGACAACAAGCCGCTGTGGAAGGCCATCGTCGCCCGCGACCGTTTCACCATCATCGCCGACCTCGGGATGGGGCGCGCCGCCTGCCGCGTGTGGTCGACCGACCTGACCGAGGCGTATGTGAACTTCAACAAATCCGAGTAGGCATGGCGTTGGACATCAGCATCCAGGCGAAGACGGAGGTCCTCATGGAGGCCCTGCCGTACATCCAGAAGTTCCGCGGCAGCATTTTCGTGGTGAAATTCGGCGGCTCGTTCATGGACACCGAGCAGGCGCGCGTGGGCGTGGCCACCGACTTGGTGTTCCTCGCCACGGTGGGCATCCATGTGATCGTGGTGCACGGCGGCGGACCGGCCATCAACAAGGCCATGGCGGCGGCCGCCATCCAGCCGGTCTGGAAGAACGGCTTGCGCATCACCGACGGTCCGACCATGGCGATCGTCGAAAAGACCCTCAACGGGGAGATCAATCTCGGCATCTGCGAGAACATCCAGTTGCTGCAGGGCCGCCCCATCGGCGTCCGCGGCCAGGAGGTGTTCCGCTGCGAGCGGCTCACGCACGACTCCGACGGCAACCCCGTCGATCTCGGTTTTGTCGGCACCATCACCCATGTGGAGACGGCGCGCCTGAAGCGCCACCTGCAGAACGGCTACATGCCGATCGTCTCGCCGGTCGGGCGCGACAGGGAGGGGCAGCTCTACAACATCAACGCCGACACCGCGGCCGGCCACCTGGCCGCGGCCATCGGCGCGCGGCGACTGGTCTACCTGTGCGACGTGCCGGGGTTGCTGCGCGACCCGAAGGACCCGCACTCGCTGATCTCCTCGGTGTCCGCCCGCGAGGTCCCGGAGCTGCGCGCGCGGGGAATCATCACCTCCGGCATGCTGCCGAAGGTGGAAAGCGCGGTCAGCGCCATGGAAAGCGGGGTCCACCGCGTGCACCTGATCGACGGCCGCCTGCCGCACAGCCTGCTGCTGGAGATATTCACCGACAAGGGCGTGGGCACCGAGATCGTGCACGCATCCTGAGGCAGGGGAGGGCAGCCATGGCATCCGTCACCGCCGGAAAGGTCACCTCGGAAAAGGTCGCCGCCCTGTACGAGGCGCACGTGCTCAAGAATTACGCCGCCGCGCCGTTCGCGCTGGTGCGCGGCGCGGGCAGCCACGTGTGGGACGCCGAGAATCGCCGCTACCTCGATTTCACCAGCGGCATCGCGGTGAACACGCTCGGTCATGCCCACCCGCACTGGGTGCGCGCGGTCACCGAACAGGCGGCCCGCCTCGCCCATGTCAGCAACCTGTTCCATGTGCCCCAGCAGGGCGAGTTGGCGCGCCGCCTGTGCGCGCGGGCCGGCGCCGGCAAGGTGTTCTTCTGCAACAGCGGCGCCGAGGCCAACGAGTTCCTCATCAAGCTCGCCCGCCTGTGGGGACGCCGCAAAAGCGGCGGCGTCGAGGGGAAATGCTACCGCGTCATCACCGCCGAAAACGCCTTCCACGGCCGCACCTTCGGCGGCATGAGCGCCACACCGCAAGCCAAGGTCCGGGACGGCTTCGGCCCGCTGCTGGACGGCTTCCGGCACGCGCCCTTCAACGACCTCGCGGCGTTCCGCGCGCAGGTGGACGAATCGGTCGCGGCCATCCTGCTGGAGACGATCCAGGGCGAGGGCGGCATCCATGTCGCCACCGCGGAATTCCTCCGCGGCATCCGCGAGTTGTGCGACGCGCATGGCCTCCTGCTGCTGATTGACGAGGTGCAGTGCGGCATCGGCCGCACCGGGAAGTTCTTCGCCTTCGAGCACGCGGGCATACGGCCCGACGCCATTGGCATGGCCAAGGGGCTGGGCGGCGGTTTCCCGATCGGCGCCGGGTGGGTCGCGGACGCGTATGCCGACCTGTTCACGCCCGGCTCGCACGGCACCACCTACGGCGGCAACCCGCTGGCCTGCACCGCCGCCCTGGCCGTCCTCGATGTCATCGAGCAGGAGAACCTGCTCGAGCGGGTCGCCGCCCAAAGCGGCCCGTGGCACGCGGCCCTGCGCGCCCTTGTCGCAAGGCACCCGCACCACCTCGCCGGGGTGCGCGGGCTGGGCTACCACACCGCGCTGGTCGTGCGCGGCGATCCCCTCGCCTGGGCCGCCCGGCTGCGCGGGAACGGGCTGCTGGTCGTGCGCGGCGGCACCGACGCGCTGCGGCTCATGCCGCCCCTCACCGTCAGTAGCCAGGAACTCGATACCTGCGTGGAAATCCTCGATTTCACCTTCGGAACCAACCCGGAACCATGACCAGACTTCCGCATTTCCTCAAGGACACGGACCTCGACCGCGCCACGCTGGCCGAGGTCCTCGAACTCGCCGCGCGCCTCAAGCGCGAGCGGGGGCGCCACGCCGACCAGCCGCTCGCCGGCCAGACTTGGGCGCTGCTGTTCCACAAGTCTTCCACGCGCACGCGCGTCTCCTTCGAGGTGGGCATCCACGAGCTGGGCGGCCACCCCATGATCCTCGACCAGAACCGCATGCAGAGCGGCCGCGGCGAGACCCTCGAGGACACCGCCCGCGTGCTTTCCCGCTACCTCCACGGCATCGTCATCCGCACCTACGAGCACGCGATCGTCGAGACCTTCGCGGCCGCCGGCTCGATCCCCGTGGTCAACGCCCTCACCGATCTGCTGCACCCGTGCCAGATTCTGTCCGACCTGTTCACCCTTTCGGAGCGCTGGGGCCGCGACGGCGCCCGCCTCGGCTCGCTCCGCGGCCGGCGGCTGGCCTTCTACGGCGACTGCTCCTGCAATGTGGCCCAGTCCCTCATCCTCGGCGGCGCCCTCGCCGGGATGGAGGTCGTCCTGTGCGGGCCGGAGGGCTACCAGCCGGCGGCCGCCGTGGACCAATTGCTCCGCGACGCCGGCCTCCCCGGGACATGGCGCTTCAACCCCGACCCCCTGGCCGCGGCGCGCGGGGCCGACGTCCTCTACACCGACGTCTGGGTCAGCATGGGCGCCGAGGAGCAGCGCGAGCGGCGGCTCCGGGAGCTGAGGCCCTACCAGGTCAACGCCGCCGTCATGGCCGCCGCCAAGCCGGACGCCCTGTTTCTCCACTGCCTGCCGGCCCATGTGGGCGAGGAGGTCTCCGCCGAGGTCTACGCCGGACCGCGCAGCATCGTTTACGACCAGGCGGAAAACCGCCTGCACGCGCAGAAGGCGCTGCTGACCCTGCTCGCCCGCGGCCTGTGAACGGTGGAAACGGCTTTTGTATCGCAATCACGATTACCATGATGAACACGATTGGGATTCTTGGCAGGAGGTCGGCATGAAGATCGTATTGGCATACTCGGGAGGTCTCGACACCTCCGTGCTGGTGAGCTGGTTGAAGAACCACTACAACGCCGAGGTCATCACCTTCGCGGCCGACATCGGCCAGGAGGAGGAGCTCGAGGGCCTGGCCGCCAAGGCGAAGGCCACGGGAGCCAGCGCCCACTACACGGTCGACCTGGTCGAGGAGTTCGCCTCCGACTTCATCTTTCCGATGATGCGGGGCAACGCCCTGTATGAGAACCAGTACTACCTCGGCACCTCGATCGCCCGCCCGCTCATCGCCAAGACGCAGATCGCGATCGCCCGCCGGGAGGGGGCCGACGCCGTCGCCCACGGCGCCACCGGAAAGGGCAACGACCAGGTGCGCTTCGAGCTCACCTACGCCGCCCTCGCCCCCGATCTCCAGATCATCTCGCCCTGGCGCATGCCCGAGTTCCGCCGCCAGTTCCCCGGCCGCAAGGAGATGATCGAGTACTGCCAGGCGCAGGGCATCCCCGTGCAGGCCTCCGCCAAGAAACCCTACTCGATGGACCGCAACCTGTTGCACATCTCCTATGAGGCCGGCATCCTCGAGGACCCCTGGTTCGACCCGACCGGACCCGACAACAAGGACATGTTCCGGCTCACCGTCGATCCCCAGGACGCCCCCGACCAGCCGGAATCGATCGAGCTCGAGTTTGCCGCCGGCGACTGCGTCGCCGTCAACGGCGAGCGCCTCTCGCCGGCCGGCGTCATGCGCGCGCTCAACCGCATCGCCGGCCGCCACGGCATCGGCCGCGTCGACATCGTCGAGAACCGGTTCGTCGGCATGAAGAGCCGCGGCGTCTACGAGACCCCCGGCGGCACCATCCTCCTGCACGCGCGCCGCCAGATCGAGACCCTCACCCTCGACCGCGACCTGCAGCACCTGCGCGACAGCCTTATCCCCAAGTACGGCGAGCTGATCTATTACGGCTTCTGGTACGCGCCCGAGCGCGAGGCCCTGCAGGCCTTCTTCGACAAGAGCCAGGAGAAGGTCACCGGCACCGTGCGCCTCAAGCTCTACAAGGGCAACGTCATCACCACCGGCCGCAAGTCGCCCTGCTCCCTGTACGACGAGAAGGTCGCCTCCATGGAGGGCGTGCGTAGCGAGTACAACCCGGACGACGCCTCCGGCTTCATCCGGCTGCAGGCGCTCCGCCTGCGCGCCCGCGCCCGCAAACAGGGCCCGCCGCCGAGCGGACCCGAGCCGCGGTTGGTCCGCGAATAGCCGCCGGCAATATTTCCTTGCGCCACGCCCCCCGGCGCCTTTCTCCTGTCTCCACGTTGGCCCGGGTGGCGGAACTGGCAGACGCGCCGGACTCAAAATCCGGTTCCGCAAGGAGTGTGGGTTCGACCCCCACCCCGGGTACCAGTGTTTATCGACATCCGCGAAAAAGCGGCTCTCCGCTCCTTTGAGTGGGTATGGCCGTGCGAGCGGGGCCCAGGAGCTCTCCGCGCCTGTGCCGCGCACCACACCGGTGATCCACGCGGAATGGCGCGGAACCCGATGGCGACGCCGTACTCCTTGCCCAATTTCCGGGACTCATCCCGGGGCTGACCTCCTCCCGCCCGTCGGGCGGGCCTTGAGTGCCTGATAATCGCCACCTTTTCCGGGGCCGCGCGTGACCGCGCGATTGCCGTTGCCGGCGCCCGGACGCGGGGCAGCATCGGAGCATCGGGGAAATGGCCATGAGCAGACTGCACTGGGGGATCATCGGGACGGGGGCGATCGCGCGGGCGTTCGCCGCGGCGCTGCGGCAGTCGGAGACGGGCGCGCTGGCGGCGGTGGCCTCGCGCACGCGGGCGGCCGCGGACGCGTTCGCCGCGCGCTTCCCGGAGGCGCGGCCGCACGGCAGCTACGCGGAGCTGCTGGCCGATCCCGACGTGCAGGCGGTGTACGTGGCGACCCCGCACCCGTTTCACGCCGAGTGGACGATCCGCGCGCTCGAGGCCGGCAAGCACGTGCTGTGCGAGAAGCCCCTCGCCCTCAACCAGTGGCAGGCGCAGGCGATGGTCGCGGCCGCCCGCCGCAGCGGGGTGCTGCTCGCCGAGGCGTTCATGTACCGCTACCACCCGCAGACCGCCAAACTGGTCGAGCTGGTCCGCGCGGGCGCCATCGGCGAGGTGCGGATGATCCGGGCCGCGTTCGGGTTCGGCGGCGGCGATGGGATCGACCCGGACAGCCGCCTGTTCAGCAACGCGCTGGGCGGCGGCGCCATCCTGGACGTCGGCTGCTACGCGGTGTCGGCCGCGCGCCTGGTGGCCGGGGCCGCCGTCGGCCGGCCGTTCGACAACCCCGCCAGGGTGGCCGGCGCCGGCCGCATCGGCGCGACGCAGGTCGACGAGTGGGCCGCCGCGGTGCTGCAGTTCGATTCCGGCATCTGCGCGCAGGTGGCCACCGCGATCCGCGCGCGGCTGGACAACAGCCTGGAGATTTTCGGCGCCGAGGGCCGCATCAGCGTGCCGAATCCATGGGTGGCCGACCGCCAGCAGCCCGTTCCCGGCCGCATCCTTGTCAGCCGCCGGGACGGCACCGAGACGATGGAAGTCCCCGCCCCGGCCACCAGCTTCGTGCTGGAGGCCGACGGGGTGGGGCGCGCCGTCGCCGCCGGCGCCTGCGAGCCGCCGCCGCCCGCGATGGGCTGGGCCGACTCGCTCGGCAACATGGCCGTGCTCGACGCGTGGCGCAAGGATGTCGGGCTGGTCTATGCCGAAGAGCGGCCGGACCCCCGCCCGCGCAACATCGCCGGCCGCCCGGTGCGCGTGCGCCACGCCGGCCTCGCCCATCCCATGCGCTACGGCAGCATCCCCGGAATCGACCGGCCGGTGAGCCGCTTGATCCTCGGCGCGCTGACCGCGCGCGGCTCCTTCGCCAAGGCGCAGGTGCTGTTCGACCATTGGCTCGAACACGGGGGCAACGCCTTCGACACGGCCTACATTTACGGCGGCGGCAGCTGCGACCGCATCCTCGGCCAGTGGCTGGCCAGCCGCGGCGTGCGCGACGAGGTCGTGGTCGTCGCCAAGGGCGCGCACACGCCGTACTGCGACCCCGCCAGCCTTGCGCGCCAGCTCGACGAGTCGCTCGACCGCATGCGGACGGACCACGCCGACTTGTATTTGCTGCACCGCGACAACGCGGCGGTTCCCGCGGGCGAGTTTGTGGACGTCCTCAACCGGCTGGTCCGGGCCGGCCGCATCCGCGCCTTCGGCGCCTCCAACTGGTCGCCGGAGCGCTTCGCCGCGGCCAACGCCTACGCGGCCGCGCACGGATTGCAGGGCATGGCGGTGCTCAGCAACAACCTGTCGCTGGCCCGCATGGTCGAGCCGGTGTGGGACGGCTGCCTCCACCTGTCCGATCCCGCCGGCCGCGCCTGGCTTGCGGCCAACCGCGTCATCCATCTGGCCTGGTCCAGCCAGGCCCGCGGGTTCTTCACGGAGCGGACCGAGCGCGAGCTGCGGCAGCCCGGCACCGACCCGGAGCTGCGCCGCTGCTGGATCAGCGCCGACAACCTGCGGCGCCGCGAGCGCTGCATCGAGCTGGCGCGGGCACGGGGCGTCCTGCCGATCAACGTCGCCGCCGCGTGGGTGCTCAACCAACCGTTCGAGAGCTACGCCCTCATCGGACCGGAGACCCTCGAGGAGCTGGAGACTTCCCTGCCGGCGCTCGACCTGCGGCTCAGCCCGGAGGAACTGGATTGGTTGTGGGGGGATGAGGAGCCGGGCCGCCCACCGGACCCGGATCCACCCCGGTGAAGCGCGCCACGAGCGTGCGGACAACGCTCGCCGCGGCGAGCCGCTCGCGCTCGGCCGCCTTGGCCTCCAGCTCGCGCCGCAGGCTCGCCACCAGGCTCTGCTGCTGGGCGCCCAGCTCGGCGCGCACGGTCTCGCGGCCCGCCGCGACATGCGGGTTGTCGATGCCGGCGAGCTCCTGCAGCAGGTTCCACAGGTGCTGCTGGTCCAGCGCCTGCGTGACCAGCTCCGGGGCAAGCACGCGGGCGCATGGGGCGCCCGCCCCGTCCCGAACCGTCACGCACGGCAGTTTGCCGACGCGCTGGCGCCGGCTCAATTGCAGGAACGCGCGCAGCGGCACCAGCTCGCCGGACGGCGTGCCCGGCGGCGGGTCGGACAGCGCGCCCGCGAATTCCGGCTGCCCGGCGGCAAAATCGGCGAGGTCGTAGGGCGCGGCGGGATCGTCGGGCGGGTTGCCCGACAGGTCGAAGCAGCAGACGAAGCGGCGGTCGCGGTCGGGGTCGTAGTCGAACACCGGGAAGGCCCGCGCGCGCATCGCGCGGGTGGCGCGGTCGCGGAACGCCCCGTCGTCCTCGCCCTCCCGGGGGCTCAGCAGCGAGAGCACGGCGGGCCGCGGCGCGGTCAGGGCGGCGAACACGCGGGGCTCAAAGGCGGGGTCGGCCGCGCAGGTCTGCAGGCAATGGACCCCGCGCAGGGCCAGCGGCAGGGTCTCGACCGAGAGGACGGCGGGCAGGCCGATGTCACCGCATTGTGGATACATCTTGCGCAGGCCGGAGCGCAGCAGGGCCAGCTTCAGCGGCACCCCGCAGGCCAGCAGCGCGCAGGCCTTGCGCAGGAGCGCGCCGTCGTCGCCGTCGAGGCGGGCCACCACCAGGAAGGGCGGGCACATGCGCAGCTCCGCCGGGCCGAGGTCGCGCCAGCCGAAGCGGGCGAACTCGGCGTCATGTGCCTCCGGCCGGTATTTGGAGCGGATTTCCAGCCGGGCCATGCGCAGGCTGCGGAAGACCGTGGCCAGCCGGTCGAGGTGCGCGCAGGCCTGCTCGCGGATCAGCCGCTCGTCGGCCTCGATGCTGATCGAGGGGCACTGGGGCGGCCCCGCCGCGTACATGTGGCGGACGGCGTTCAGCGCCTGCAGCAGGTCCTGCACGCGGCGCAGGCGCGGCTCCGGCAGCAGCCGGGACCGGGCCTTGCCGGCGATCACGCGCGAGAGCGCGCCGAGGTCGAGGCTGGCGGCGGCGAACGGCCCGAGGTCGCGCCCGAGCCGGTCCGGCTCGTGCCCGTGCCGGTGGTGCTCGTCCAGCCGCAGCAGGTCGTTGAGGCCGGCGATGGTCTCGTCCAGCGCCGCGCTGAGGGCCGACTGGTGGTGCTGCCAGACCTCTTGGATGGATCGGTGGATCGGCGCGGGCATGGGCGGCGTCGTGACAGGCTGCTACACCGCGTGGCGGTCGAGCGCCGCGCCGAGGCGGCGCACAAACTCCCCGTGGGCGGGCTGGGCGCGGCGGCTCCAGCGGGCCTCCTCGTAGACCGGCAGGTCCGGGTTGCGGTAAAGCAGGCCCATCGGCGCCGGCTCGGTGGTCAGCGCCACCCGCTGGGCGGCGTGGATGTCGGCCGGGTCGTGCGCCTGCACGGTTCCGCGCCGGAGCAGGCCGGGGTCCACCGGAACGCCCTCGGGGTGCTCGAGGAACACGATGGGAAAATTCGCCCCGCCCTCGCCGAAGGCGGCCGGCATGAACACCGGGCAGCGCTGCAGGACGCGCACGAACGACAGCCCCTTGTGCTCCCATGCCTTCTCGATGGTGGCGTCAAGGTGCGCCGGCAGCCAGGTCGCGCTTTGGGCGAGAAACGACACATTGGTCATTCCCAGCACCGCGCTCAGCGGGTTGAGCGGCTGCAACAGGCTGCCCTTCGGCGTGGTGTTGGTCTTCCAGCCGGCCGGCGTGGTCGGGGAAACCTGCATCTTGGTCAGCGCGTAAATCTCGTTGTCGAGCACCAGCACGAGGGCGTCGATGTTGTAGCGGATCGCGTGCAGCCAGTGGTTGCCGCCGATGCTGAAGCAGTCGCCGTCGCCCATGATGACGATCACGTGCAGGTCGGGGCGGGCCAGCCGCACCCCGGTGGCGACCGGCAGCGCCCGCCCGTGGATGCCGTGGAACCCGTAGGTGCGCAGATAGTGCGGCAGGCGGCTCGAGCAGCCGATGCCGGAGACGCACACGACCGTTTCCGGATCGACGTTGTTTTTGCTGAGCACCCGCTGGATGCCGGCCAGCACGCCGTGGTCGCCGCAGCCCTTGCACCAGCGCGGCAGCTCCGCCGCGTAGTCGTCCAGCGTGTGCGCCTCGATGGCGCAGCTTTCGGCAAGGCATTCCTCGATCAGGGCGGTCATGGTCTTGGACCTCCGGTGGCGGGCGCGCCGAGCCGGCGGCGGATTTCGGCGAGGATTTCCATCGGCATGAACGGCCGGCCGGGCACCCGGGCATAGCAGTCGATGTCCAGCAGCGTGTGGGCGCGCAGCAGCCACGCCAACTGGCCGTAGCGGCGGTTCTCGGCGGTGATCAGCGGGTCGCCCGGCGTGTCGCTGTAGTTGAGCTCCACGGTCATCACCTTGCGGAAGCGCGTGAACAGTTCCTTCAGGCCCGGCGGCAGCGGGCTCAGGAAACGGATGTTGACCGAGGAGACGGCGAGCCCCTCGGCGCGCGCGGTGTCGACGGCCTCCTCGATGGCGCCGCGCGTGCTGCCCCAGCCGACCACCAGCAGGTCGCCGCTGTCCGCGCCGTGCACCTGCGGCGGGTGGAGCGTCTGCTGCAGCGCCGCCAGCTTGCGGCTGCGCATGGTGTGGGCGCGCTGGTTGCGCTCGGAATCGTAACAGGCCTTGCCATCCCGGTCGTGGTTGAGCGAGGTGGTCACCGCCATGCCGCCCGGCTGGCCGGGGATCAGCCGCCGCGACAGGCCGGTGCGCGGGTCCCAGTCGTAGGGCAGGGTGCCCTCCGGCACCGGGCTGAGATCGAGCGGCGGCCGCGGCGGCGTGGCCGCCGCGTCGGGAAGCGGAAACAGCTGCTGGCCGGTGGCGAGGTTCGCGTCGGACAACACGATCACCGGCGTGCGGAATTCCTCGGCGATCTTGCGCGCGGCCTGCAGGATATAGTAACAATCCTCGATGGTGCTGGCGGCCATTACCACCTTGGGCGCGTCGCCCGGGGCGGCGTACAGGCAGTGCAGCAGGTCGCCCTGCTCGATCTTGGTCGGCAGCCCGGTGCTGGGCCCGCCGCGCTGCACGTCCACGACCACCAGCGGCGTTTCCGTCATCACCGCCAGCCCCATGAACTCGGTCTTGAGCGCCATCCCCGGGCCGGAGGTGATCGTCAGCGCCGTCCTGCCGGCCCATGAGGCGCCCAGCGCCACGCCGATCGCCGCGATCTCGTCCTCCGCCTGGTGAATGAAGCCGCCGAAGTCCTCGAAAATCTCCGACAAGGCGTGCGAGGCCGAGGTGGCCGGCGTGATCGGGTACATCGCGCACAGGTCGAACCCCGCCGCCACCGCGCCCAGCGCCAGCGCCGTGTTGCCGTTCATCACCACCCGCGGCCGGTCCGCCGGCGCCGACTCCACCACGAAACGCGTCGCCAGGTTTTCGATACCATATTGGTGGCCGGCCGCGGCCAGCCGCGCCGCCAGCTCGACCACCTCCCGCGGCTTCTTGCGGAACAGCTCCGCCAGCACCGCCTTCACCAGCGCCAGGTCCTTGCTGTACAACGCGCACAGCAGCCCCAGCGCGAACATGTTCTTGCCCCGCCGGCCGTCCTCGACGTGCTTCTCCGTCTCCGCCTCCAGCGGGATTTCCACGACCGTCCCGCCGCCGGCCCGCACGCGCCCGACCACCTCCCGGTACGAGCGCTGATAGGCCTCCTCGGGATGGCTGGCCCACAGGTTGTCGATGAGCACCAGCGCGTTGTCCGCCACCGCCCCCGCCTGCAGCCGCGACAGCAGCGCCATCTCGTTGAACGCCAGCACCACGTCCGCCCGGTTGCCCGCGTTGGTCACCTCCGCCCGTCGCGCCAGCCGGATGCGGTTGCCGCTCGCGCTCCCCGTCGTGTGCGGCGGCGGCTGGATTTCCGACGGGATGATCTCCACCGTCCACAGCCCGTTGCCCGACTTCGCGCACACCTGCGCGAACGCCACCGCCGCCTTCTGCGCCCCCTCCCCGGCGTCGCTCACGATCTCCACGATGTGCTCTTCCACAGGCACCACCCGCGGGCTCCCGGCCGTTCCGGCACTGTCCGTTCCTTCCTTCACACGCGCACCACAAATTGCGGCGACGGGTCAACCCGCCGCCGGGCATTTACTCAGGCAATCGGTCCGTCCCCGTGCAAGGTTCTTTTGCCCCCCCGGTTGGCAGCGGGCCCGGATACAGTGTCGAGGTTTACGTCAGCGTGGTTTACGATCCCACCCCTGGGTTCTTCAACCTGCCCGACATCAGCGTGACGCCCGCTGCCATTGTATCGACGATTGTGGATCCCACTTTCGAACCGGATGGATTTTTCCACTGGGGGTTGCTGACAGGTACCGCGACAATTGAAACGCTTTCGACCAATTGGATCAACGTGCTGATCACCGGGACTGGGAGCACCGGCTCGCTCATCGAGACGGTCGAGATCCACACGCGCTACCAGATCATCCCGGAACCCGGCAACCTGGCGTTCGGGTTGGGCCTGGTCTGCATGCTGCTGATCACAGTCCGCCGCTTGCTGCCGCGGCGTCCGGGTCCGGCCGCCTGAGCAGCAGCGCCGCGTAGAAGGCGTCGCCGGCGGTGGCGGCGGGCCACCAGCGGTGCTCGCGCTGAAGGGTGAATTCCGCCTCGTGCGCGCGCAGGAAGGCGGCGATGATGCGCTCGCCCTCCTCGGGCAGCAGCGAACAGGTGGCGTAGAGGACGCGGCCGCCGGGCTTGGCCCAGAACGCGCACCGGCCAAGCAGGCGCGCCTGGAGGTCGGTCAGCTCGGCGAGCCCTGCCGGGGTGAGCTGCCATTTGATGGCGGGATGGCGGCGGACCACGCCGGTGCCGCTGCACGGGGCGTCGATCAACACGGCGTCGGCGCTCGCGCGCAAGCGGCGGGCGGCCGGACCGGCGGGCGACGGGCGCGCCTCGATGTTGTGCAGGCCGGCGCGGCGCGCGCGGCGGCGCAGGCGCTCGAGCTTGCGCGGGTCGGGATCGAGCGCCAGCAGGCGGCCGCGGTTGTGCATCAGGCAGGCGAGCTGCAGGGTCTTGCCCCCCTCGCCGGCGCAGGCGTCGATCACCCGTTCGCCGGGTTGCACCGCCAGCAGCGGGGCGATCTGTTGCGAGTGGAGGTCCTGCACCTCGCACAGACCCGCCCGAAACGCCTTGCTCCGGAAGATGCGGCCGCGGCCGGCTTCCTCCAGCCGCAGGCAATCGGCTGCGACCGGGCGCGCGCCGATACCCTCCGCCTGCAGTTCCGCGCGCAGCGCGCGGGCGTCGGTCCGGCAGGTGTTCACGCGGACAAACAGCGGCGCGTCGGTGTCGAGCGCGGCGGCGATGGCGGGCATGTGCGCGCCCCATGCGGCGTCGAGCCGGTCGGCCAGCCAGTCCGGCCAGTGGTGGCGCTCCCGCCAGCCGGGC
>FWPV01001781.1_pt1 | contig 56586 bp, 47 predicted proteins | sample 2228371 | NCBI WGS metagenome assembly FWPV01 (sample SAMEA103939776, study PRJEB20133) | metagenome
GGGACAGACCCGGAAAAGGCTCTTGACTTTTTTAGGGGGATATATAAGAAACGGAAGGGTGGTTTAGTAAGGTTTTATTAAGCAACCAAAATAATTAATCTCAATTCTATACCTGGAGGGAGCGATGAGCGGATATCATAAAAGAAGAAATGTTGACCCCTTCCCCGTTCACACCTTAAAGAGGGTTGATCGACCCACTACCCTCATTTTTGATGATCAAGTCAAAAGAGTGGATGAACGGGAGAGCGGGTTTAACAAAGCTGTCCGGGGGGATTATGGAACGTTTCTTCAGAGGGAGAGACAGAGATTTGTTTCCAAACATCCTCTCTCCGGTGCCCTTTCGTGGATGACGGCCCACCTGAGAGAGGTAGTGGATGGAATCATCGCCAAGCAGAAGGCTCCCCTTCCAGAGGACCCTGCTCTTTTGTCCCGTCATATTAAAGAGTTGGCTTATTTTCTTAGGGCAGATGCCGTTGGAATTTGTCAACTACCTCTCTATGCCGTTTATAGTCATGCATTTCCGAATGGCGAGCCGATTGAGCTCAACCATCGATACGCCATTGGGATTTTGGTCGATCAGGACTGGAGGACAGCAGAGGCGTTTAACGGCCATGATTGGATCAGTAATTCGATGAGTTTCTTAGCTTATTCAACCTCTGGTTTTATCGCCTGCATTATGGCTGAATATATTCGAAGGCTTGGATATCCTGCACGGGCCCATCATGCGAGAAATTATCAGGTAGTTGTTCCTCCCATTCTTCTCTGGGCGGGATTGGGAGAGATGAGTCGAATTGGGGATTGTGTGATCCATCCCTTTCTCGGTCCCCGTTTCAAGGCGGCTGTGGTGACAACCGATCTCCCCCTTTTTCCAGATAAACCCATTGATTTTGGACTTCAGGATTTCTGCTCCCGATGTAAAAAGTGTGCAAGGGAGTGTCCCTCAGGAGCCCTGAATTTCGGAGAAAAGGTGATATATAATGGGTATGAACGTTGGCCAACGAACGTAGAAAAGTGTACCTCCATGCGAGTGGGAAACCAGCGGGGTTCTGGATGTGGGACATGTATCAAGGTTTGTCCATGGAATAAGCCTTATACCCTCTTTCATCGGGCTGTGGGCTGGGCCGTCCGAAAATCCTCTTTCGCAAGGAGGATGGCTATCAGAGCAGATGATCTTTTAGGATATGGGAAACCCAAATACGAAAAGAAGTGGTGGTTGGATTTGGAGGAGGTTTGACCCCTTTTTCTACATTGACTTTTTTAAGAGTTAAGTTATATAAAAGCAACTTTTTGGATAATCCCAAAGAGCGGTTATTGAATTTTAGGGGGTATTTTCTATGTGGCAACTCAGAAATGATGAAGTAGCAAGGGTTGAGGCGGCAGTCAAACAAGTTCTTCCTCCCTGTCAGATAAGATGTCCAATCAAAGAGGCGATTCAGAGAACCAACGTCCTTATCTCCCTTCTCCCTAAGGATCCCGAGAAGGCAAGGGAGGGAATTATACAGATTGGCGATTATCTATATGAAAGAAACCCATTTTTTACTATCTGTGGTTACATCTGTGGGATTTGTGAAAAAGACTGTAATTACAAAACAAAAGGGGGTTCTATCAGAAGGAGGTTATTAAAAAGATTTCTCTCGGACTTTTATATCCCTTACCTTCCAATAAAAAAGCCCTTAGAAGTGGAGAAAAATAAGGAGAAAGTGGCCATTATCGGCGGAGGTCCGGCCGGACTTTTTTGTGCCTGGGAGTTAGCCAAAGAGGGGTATCAGATAACCCTTTTTGATAATAATCCCAAATTAGGAGGGGCCTTAAGATATATTCCAGAGTATCGGTTGCCAGAACGAGTCCTTGATAGCGCCATCGATCATTTGATTAGAATTGGAGGAATTCATGTCGAAAAAGGGAGAAAGGTGAATGGTGAATTCGCATTGGAGAATCTTAAAAAAGAGGGGTTCAAGGCATTTTTTGTCTCTATCGGAACCCATTATCCCAGGCCCTTAACGATTGGTTTAAGAGCAGTGGATTGGGGTGGGCTTGAGAATATTCAATATGGGCTGACCTTCCTTGGAGAATCATCCTTAGGTTCGATCCCTGGGGATTATTTTAAAGGAAAAAGGGTGATCGTGATCGGAGGGGGCAATGTTGCCTTTGATGTGGCCAGGACCGCTGTCCGATATGGAGGAAAGGTAACCATGGTATGCCTTGAGACCTGGGATAGAACCTCCATCGACCGTTTACCTGCTGAAGAAGAAGAGATCGAAGCCGCCCATCAGGAAGGAATTCAGATTGTCTATCAACGAGGGGTAAATAAAATCTTTGGGAGGGATGGAAAATTCCATGGGATAGAGGCGGTAAAATGTACGAGGGTGTTCGATGGAAACTGGTTTAATCCCCAATTTGATATGAATGATATGATAGAGATTGAAGGGGATTTCCTCTTAATCAGTATAGGTCAGATGTGGGACCGCACTTTCCTCCAGGATAATGGGCTCCTCGACGAGAAAGGGAGGCTTTCGGTTCATCCGTTGACCCACCAGAGTCTTCTCAGGCCAGAAGTCTTTTTAGGGGGAGATATCCGGCGAGTAGGGTTTATGGTCGATGCCATGGCCGCAGGAAGAGAGGCGGCCGATTCCATAGACAAATATTTAAGTGGCGAAGGGATTCAGAGATGGCTGATTCGATATGAAGCTAGCGAAGCCCCAAGAAGAGAAGTATATAAACCTGCAATTCCCTCCAAATGGATTCCCCCGGAAAAAAGGTTAAATTTTGATCCCTATGAGATTGGGTTTACTCTGGAAGAAGCGATCACCGAGGCAAGGAGGTGCCTTGAATGTGGCCCCTGTATCTCCTGCAAGGCCTGCGTTGCCTCAGGCATTCAGAAGGTGTTGCCTGCGGTCACGGTTGATGAAGTCCTTTGTAGCGGTTGCGGAATTTGTGTGACTGCCTGTAACTATAATACTTGTCAACTCATAGAGATCGAACAGATTTATGAAGGAAGAATTATTGGGGTTAAACGAGTTTCCAATACAGACCCTGTCCTCTGTAAGGCCTGCGGGATGTGTGTGGCTGCCTGTCCCTCTGGAGCAAGAGCGTTGGAACCGGACATCTCCAGAGTCACGCTTCGTCCCAAGGATAAAGAGTTGGGGATCGTATGTTTTTACTGCAAATTTGGATGGGCCTTCGTGGGAGGGGAGGAAAAATTTTCTGAGGTCAAAACAGCCATCCCGGTAGTATGTATCGGCAAAGTAGATGCTACGGAAATTATAGATGCTTTTCAAAAAGGAGCAGATGGGGTATTACTTTTTGGGTGTGGAGATGGGGATTGTCATTTTCAGGATGGGAATCAGGAACTCAAAAAAAGGATCTCTCTATTGAATAGAGTTCTTGAGTCATTTGGAATAGAGAAAGAGAGACTCGACGTCATCACAGCGATCGATCCCGAGGCAGAGACTGTGCCTGGAATTATCAATCGGTTTCGGGATAAGATAAAAACGCTTGGACATTTATAAAGGGAAAGGAAGAGAAAGAATGAGCAAACCAAAGATCGCCCTATGCTGGTTCGGGGGATGTGGGGGGTGTGATGAGGCCATTGTAGACCTGAATGAAGATCTTCTTAAGGTGGCCCACACGTTCGACATTGTCTTATGGCCTGTGGCATTGGATTTCAAATACCCATCCCTGGAAGAGATGAGAGAGGAAGATCTGGTTTTAAGCCTGATCAATGGGTCCGTGAGGAACTCAGAACATCGGGAACTGGCCAAGATTTTAAGAAAAACATCACGCTATATTTTTGCCTTCGGGAGTTGTGCTTGCTTCGGGGGAACTCCAGGAATGGCCAATCTCAAAAGTAAGGAGGAAATATTTAGATGGGTTTATGAGGAGTCTCCCACCGTGGTCAATCCAAGGGGAAGCAAACCTGAACCTGTAACCCATCTGGAGGATAAGGAGCTCACCCTTCCAGAATTTTGTGAGCAGGTCTATCCTTTGAATGAAGTCATCCAGGTCGATTATTATTTACCCGGATGCCCCCCTCCGCCCAATCTCATCTATGATGCTATCACTACAGTGCTAAGTGGGGATCTCCCTCCCCGAGGAGCCACCCTTGCTCCCCAGAGGGCTTTGTGCGAAGTCTGTCCGAGAAATCAAACGAAACCAGAAAGGATTTCTATTAAAGAGATTCGAAGAATCCACGAGGTGATTGCGGATGAGGAAAAGTGTTTTCTGGCCCAAGGGATCGTCTGTTTGGGGCCTGCCACACGAGCAGGTTGCGGAGAAGTGTGTATGAAGGCCAATTTGCCGTGCAGGGGTTGCTTTGGTCCTGTGGAAGGGGTGGTGGATATGGGGGCGAAATATCTTTCTGCCTTTGCTACTCTGATTGAAGGGAGGACCGAAGAAGAAAGAGAGAGGGTCATCGAACAGTTGGTTGATCCAGTAGGGGACCTCTATCGTTTTACCACAGCCGCCTCTTTGCTTAGGAAGAAAAGGGAGGGTCGAAAAAAGTTATGAAACACAAAATCACCATTAATCCAATTACCCGTTTAGAGGGCCATGGTAAGATTGAGATTTTTTTAAACGAGCGTGGAGAAGTCGAAGATGCTTATATGCAGGTTACAGAGTTGAGAGGATTTGAGAGGTTTTGTATTGGAAGACCTGCAGAGGAGATGCCTCGAATCGTCCCCAATATCTGTGGGGTATGTCCAACTCCCCATAACATTGCTTCCACAAAGGCATTGGATTATATCTATGGGGTTGCTCCAACCCCAGCGGCTAAACTCGTGAGGCTTCTCCAATATAATTCCTATTTTGTTGAGGACCATTATATCCATTTTTTCTTTCTTGCAGCACCAGATTTCATAGTCGGACCAGAGGCAGACCCCAAGGAAAGAAATGTGATCGGATTGATCAACAAGGTCGGTCTCGATATCGGAAAGAGGGTTATTGAAATCCGAAAGAGAACGCGTGATATCATTAAACTTATTGCCACCAAGCCCGCTCATCCCGAAGGCGGATTACCTGGAGGGGTTCCAAGAGGAATCAAACAGGAAGAGCGAAGGGCCATTGTGGAGACAGGGACCCTCTCCGTAGAGTTCGCCCAATTTGCCCTAAAATTATTTAAGGATACCGTTTTAAAAAATAAGGGATACATGGATTTGATTTTAGGTGACCCTTATCATCTTAAAACCTACTACATGGGTCTGGTGGATGAGCAAAAGAGAGTAAATTTTTATGAAGGGATGCTGAGGGTGATCGATCCAGAGGGGAAAGAGGTGGCCTTTTTCCATCCCAATGACTACATCGATTATATCGGGGAATGGGTAGAGCCCTGGACCTACATTAGATTAACCCATTTAAAAAAACTTGGATGGAAAGGTCTAGTTGAAGGAGAGGAGTCCTCCTTATACAGGGTAGGTCCTTTGGCAAGATATAATGTTTCTTCGGGGATGTCTACCCCCTTGGCCCAGAAAGAGTATGAGGAGATGGTGAAGGCAGTGGGCAAACCCTGCCACCATACCCTGGCCTATCACTGGGCGCGATTAATTGAAGCCTTACAAGCGGCAGAAGAACTTCAACGAATATCCGTGGATCCCCTTTTAACCAGCCATGAGATCAGGAATATGAACTTCCAATTTACGGGGAAGGGAATCGGGTGTGTTGAAGCCTGCAGAGGGACCTTGATCCATCATTATGAAACGGATTATAAAGGACTCATTACCAAGGTAAACCTGATCGTTGCCACTCAGCACAATGCGGCTCCCATGTCCTTGTCTATCAAAAAAGCCGCGCAACATTTTATCAAAAATGGAGAGGTCAAAGAGGGAATTCTTAATAAGGTAGAGATGGCCTTTAGGGCCTATGATCCTTGTCTGGGGTGTGCCACCCATTCCTTACCGGGAGAGACTCCCCTTGTTGTCAATATCAGAGATGTTGAAGGAAAGATTGTTAAAACCCTAACAAGGGAGATGGCCAGGGGCTGAGACTTCAGCATAATTTTACTGTACTCTTCTATTCAAATCTCATGGGTAAAAATTTTCATGTCCGATAGGAGAAAAAAGGAAATTATCATTGTTGGTATTGGCAATCCTATCCTGCGAGACGATGGAGCAGGTATCTATGCCGCAAGGATGATTAAGGGGTTTTTAAAAGATTTAGATGGATTCAATGTAGAGGTGGTGGAGACCACTGAAGCCGGACTGGAATTAATTGAAATAATGGAGGGCTATGAAGAAGGGATCTTGATTGATTCGATTAAAACCCCGGAATCCAATTTGGGGACCATCTATAAACTGAAGGTCGATGAGTTAAATAAAAGAGATCCATTAAATGTTCATCTCATGGATCTCATGACCGCCTTAGAATGGGGAAAGAGAATAGGGGTTAAACTCCCTGAGGCCCTATCCATCTATGCCATTGGAGTTTTGGATAATTCAACGTTTGGTGAAGAGATGACCCCTGAGGTTTACCAGAAGTTGCCGGACCTGGCCCACCGAGTCATTAAGGACCTCATGGCCTGCCGAGGGGAGAAGTGAAGGGTTAACCCCTCACTCTATTTTTCCTCTTGCCCCTTGAAACAAATAGGCTTACCCATTTAAAAGGCACCTGTCAGAAAAAATCCATCCTTAAAAAATTCCTTTATTGTTCCCATTCGTGCTCGCAATGATACATACCATGAAGGTTTTTATGGGAATTATTGCACCTACGAAGTGCAAGGGAAAGGGATAGAGACGGGTTCCATTTGGTGGAGAAAGAAGAGAATCACTTCTTTGGGGGGTTTTCCAAAGATCTTCTGGATGGCCTCTGCGTAGATTCTTACCTGAGGCCGGTAGTGGTTGACTCTTGCCTCTAACTGCTTTGGATCGATCCGATCTGTTTTGAAATCGAGAACCACCCAATCCTCCCCTTCTCTAAAGACCAGATCCATCACACCTTCAATCATCATTCCCTCTTCAAAGTAGGTAAATGGTACTTCCTTTTGATAGTTTTCTGAACGGATGACCCGTTGCAAGAGCGAAGATGAAATCGCCTCTTTGACCAACTTCCCTGCTCTTTCGATCATGGACTGGGTCGCTCCCAGACCTTTGCCTTCCTTTTCTGTTAGGGGATCAATCATCTCCGGACGCTTCCAGTCCATCTTCTCAAAGAGGCGGTGGACAAGTTTTCCAAAGAGGGCTCCTTCCGTCAATCCCTCCTTGGAGATTATCCACTCCTCATCCCTTTCAAACTCCAGAACCTTCTCCGAGGGCGTGAGAAGCAGACGACCTCCACCGAAGTGTCTCCTTAAATCTTCTTGACTCTCTTTCCACTGTTTCCTCTGGGAGAGGACTTCAGAGGAAGCCTTTCCTTCTTTCATTTCTATGCCCAAAGGAAACCTGAATGGAGGAGCGGCCTCAGGGGTCAGGTTAAGGCTATCGGTATCGTAAAAGGTCATCTCATCCATCCACTCCTCAAATCCTCCTTGATCCGGATTGGGTAGGTAGGGTTGAATAGAGGCAAGATAGCTTCTTCCTTCCCTGCTTTTCCTCTCCTCTTCCCAGTAAACAGGCAAGACCAGAAAGTCTCTTGCCCGGGTCATCCCCACATAGAGGAGACGACCCTCCTCAGCCTCGCCCCTCTTCTCCTCCCACTCCCTCATCTCTTCGTAATTTCGTGTCCAGAAGCGATTCTCCTTATTGCCGATCTTAAAAGCGATTTTTCCTCCACTCCGATCGATGATGAAATCTTGAGATTCCACCCCTCCTGAATGGGCAAGATCTGTAAGGATGACCATGGGGAATTCTAGGCCTTTTGCCCGATGGATGGTTAAGAGGCGAACAAAGTTCTCCCCTCTTTCAAGGGTCGGAGGTTCTTCCTCTTCAGCCCCTTCTCCTTTTCTCTCGGAGAGCCACCGGACAAATCCTCTGAAACTGAGCATTCCCCTTTGCTCCAGGGCACGCGCGATCTCTCCAATCTTTAGGAGATTAGCGACTCTCTGCTCTCCCTGAGGTTTGAGGAGGTAGAGGATGAGGCCTGCAGTTTCCTCATAGAGTCTTTTAAGAAGGGCTGAAACACTCCCTTGATTTCTTATCTCATGAAGTTCTCTGAGAAATTGGAAAGGTCTCTCCAGGGAAGTTCCACGAGCCCCTTTCAGATAATTTAGCTCACCGCCTCGAGCATGAAACATAAAGAGTTCTTCGTCGGAGATCCCGAAGAAGGGGGATCGGAGGCAGGCTATTAGGGAGACCTGATCATTCGGGTTTTCAATTGTCTGAAGGAGAGTTAGCAGTTGCTCCACCTCCTGACGGAAGTAGAAGGATTTTCCACCAATCACCCGATAGTCGACCCCATACGACCTCAGGGCCTCTTCGAGAAAATCCAAGCAGTTGTAGCTCCGCATCAGGATAGCGATATCCTTGAACTGGATGGGACGGAAGGATCCCTGGGATCCATCCCAGATCGGCCAGGTCTCCTCCACCATCTTCTGAATAAAAGCGGCAATACATCGGGACTCCCACAAGCGGCAATCCGCAGCCGTTTTTAGAAGAATGCCCTGATCTTTTGGAGGAGAAAGGAGGAGGATTCCATGCCTGGGAGGGACGGTCGCCTTTTTACGACCGAAGTGAAGGGGCACATATTCGGGCTGGTACTTACCCTCTTCCGGCAGCCTGATCAGGTCCTGAAAGATTCTATTGACCACCCTGACGATCGAAGGGGCGCATCGGAAATTCTGTGAGATATTTAGAAGCCGACTTTCTCCCATTCGTTTCTTCGCCTCTTCGTAGATCTCAATGTCCGCCCGGCGAAATCGGTAGATACTCTGTTTTGGATCTCCGACAAGAAAAAGATTTTTAGGGGAGAGGAAGAAGATGATCTCCACCTGAAGAGGATCGGTATCCTGGAACTCGTCCACCAGGAGATAGGGGTAACGACTTCGGAAATACTTTCGGACCTGAGGATGGTCCCTGAGCATGTTTCTCGCCATGAGCAGGAGGTCGTTAAAATCAAGAAGATTTCGCTCCTGTTTGGCTTTTCGGTAAGCCTGAACATAGTCGCTCAGACACTCTCCCAGGGAAGAGAGGACTGAATGAGCAATCAAAGCCCTGACCTTCTCATGGAGGGCCGATAGGGTTTCAATCTCCTTCCGAACCTTCTCGAGAGATGTGGGGTCCAACCAATTTTTTTGAGCCCCCAATCGACTGGAAGCCCCAATCTTAATCTCTTTAAAGATAAAGCCTTCCCGTTCTCCCTCAGGAAGGGATTGGAGTTCAAAAAACTTCTCATTGAGTTCTTCGATCTTTTTGGAGGCTCTGTCTTCGAGAGGGTTCTTGCAATAGTGGCTCTTCAAATCCTCAAGGGAGAGGACCCTCTTATGGAACGAGTTTACGAAGTCTTTAACCGCTTCGTCCACCTCCTGAAGAAGGAGGGGAGTGGGAAGGGATTCCAGCAGATCGGGGTTTCCTAAGAGGGATTGGCCAATCTTATGGATCTGTTTTAGGGTGATCCCCAAACCCACTGCGCGCGTCAACACCGGGTCCTCCGACTCCATCTTTCTTCCAATCCACCTCTCCCAGACTTCATGCTGGATGAGAGAGGCGGTCAACTCATCCGCCACCTCAAAGTTTGGGTCTATCCCTGCCTCCACGGGCCGCTCCCTAAGCAAGGAGGCGCAGAAGGAGTGGATCGTCGTGACCTCCATCCGTTCCAGATCAGAGATGGCCTTTGATATTCGAGGACCTACTTCCGAATCCAGGGGGCCTAAAAGGATTTTTTCAAGTTCCTCTCGAAGTTTCACCTTCAATTCAGAGGCAGCCTTCTCGGTGAAGGTAATGGCCACGATCTCATCGAGCCTTGCCGCCCCTGCCCTGAGGATTTCGATAATTCTTTTGACCAGAAGGGTGGTCTTTCCTGTTCCAGCGGATGCCTCCACAAGGTAACTTTCATGGATGTTATAGATGGCTCGATCACGCTGGTCTTGGTCGATCAGCCTTTCCTCACTCACTCTTCTGTCTCCTCAGATAATTCTCCTGCCATTTCTAAAAACCTTTTTACCCGCGGATCCTTAGATTTACGCTCAAAGAGTGTTTTTCTTGATGTTCCGCAGACGATTTCAAAATTGCAGATTCGGCAATGGTCTCCAGGGACCGAAATAAAGAGTCCCTCCTCGATCCCTTCGGAAATGGTTTTGAGAATATGGTGAAGCTCAGCCCTCTTGGCAATTAGTTCAGAACCCTTGAAAGGGACCCTCTTTTGAGATTTCATGAAGTAGTATTCCGCTGACTCCACCTCTATCCTTTGATGGAGGGGATGGAGCAATCTCCCTGCCACGTAAAGATAGAGAGGGAGCTGGAGGTTTTTTCCTCCCCCAAGATCATTCTCCTTAGCCGTTATTTTACCGGTTTTGTAGTCGATCACCCGTGCTTTTTTTTCATCTTTCGAAAGATCGATTCGGTCAATTTTTCCCTTGAGATAGAGGAGCATTCCTTCTAACTCGATGGGAATGGGATCTTCAGTAGAGATCTCACTCTCCAAGGGGTCCAGGGATTTCATCCCGTATCGAACCTCAAAATAGGCAGGGATAAACCCGGTCTCCTTCAGTTCCTCTTCAAGGAAATTGGTTAGTTCCTCAAGAATCTCCTTCTTTTCCACCTCCCAGAGCACGGGGTATCCTGTGACTCCCATCTTCTCATACTCTAAAAACTCCTTCCGGGCAGTTTCGAAAAGATGGGAAAGATCATCAGATTTTAGATGAAACGAAGTTCTTCTCTCTTTTTTCAGCGCAGTGAAGAACTTCCAGAGAATGGTATGGATGAGTTTCCCTTTATGCAAAGGGGAGATAGTGATCTCTTTTTCAGGTTCCAGGAGGGGTTCGATCCCCATGATTCCACTCAAAAGGTATTGATAGGGGCAGGTGGCATAAGACTCCAGCCTTGTTGGAGAGACGGTCTTTTTGAAGAGGGAATAGCGATCCCTTAAGACCTTACGAGCCTCCTCGGAAGAGAAAGCTCCATCAAACTCCGTAAAAACCCCTTTCCCCCAGCGGGAGGATTCGAGAAGTAAGCCCTGGCTAAAGAACGGAGAGACCTGTTGGAGGTAGGCGAGTGCCTCCGGGGCCTTCTCCTCTAACTTTTGCTTTACCGTAGAGAGGTCATACTCCACCTCATCGATGGCCTCGCTCGGGACCTTTACAGCAAATTCGGACAGAGGTACACGAATGAAATTGGGGTATTCCTCGATCGTCTGAAAATCGGACGTCTTTCCGGTAAGGGCCTCTACAGAAGCGAGGAGAAAGGATGAGGGAAGCCTTTCCCTTCCTGTTCCAATTTCGATTCGAGGAAAACTTAGAATCAATCCTTCCTTGGCTGCACCAATGGCCAGTCGATAAAGGAGTCTCTCTTCTTCAAGACGATCTTCCTTCTTCAGGGGGAGTGGTTCTTGCTCCAATCCTGTAAAGAAGCGATTGATGAACTTTCGCTCATGGTCCAGAAGGATGGCATCCTGGCGGATTAAGGGAGGGAAGGATTTTTCTACCATCCCGGGAAGGATTACCATTTTAAATGGAACACCACGGCCTGCCATGAGGGGAACCACCGTGGGGCCGTTTCGCTGGAACCTTCCAACAGGAATTCCTTCCTCCTGTAAGACCTCCTCCACCGTTGTTGTAAAATCAGCCTGGGAGGGAGGAATACCGCAGACATCAAGTTCTGAAAGCCTTTTTACCGCCTGCTTGAGAAAGGGGCTCTCTTCATCCTCTTCGATAAAGGAATCAAATGCAGAAAGAAGAGCCTTGGTCTTTCCTTCCCAGGTATTGGAGCAGGCCAGGGTTTGAAGATGTTTGAAGAGATCTCTTATGAAGCCAATCAAACGATCCAGGGCAACAGGGTCTCCTCTATAGAATCTTACTTCTTCCTCTTCCTCCTCTTGACCCCTTTTTGCCCAACTCTCTCTCAGATTTGAGAGCCTTTCTTCCCACTCTTTAGGACCTTCCACAATTCCTGCCTGAATGGAGAGATCATCCCATTGAGAAGGGGTGATGGGAGATCCCTTTTCGCTCAAAACCCATTCCGCTCTCAATTTTGAAAAGGTAGCAAATTCAATCACCGAAGGCCTTGAAAAATTTTGGCTCAGGATACGGAGAAGCATCAGGAGACTTTTCCCTCCCCGGGTCTCGACCAGGGGTTTTCCATCCCGAAGATAGGGAGAGATCCCAAGAAGGTGAAAGTTCTCCCGGAAAAGGGGATGATACTGGCCTGGGTTTCTTAAGAGAATCCCTATTTCATGGAGAGGAATTCCCTTCGTTAGGGAGGTCTTAAGGATCTGCCGGATGATCTCTCTCACCTCTCGCGACTCACCAGGGGCTGAGATAATTTTCAGAACCTCTTCCTTGTCCTGGAAGGGTTCCTTCCTATCGAATAGATGCTGGCAGAGATGATCTATCAGCGGAGGGCGGTTCGTCTTTTCTAAGATTTGAGATGGCCTTTCCTGGAATCGATTCTCCTTAAGCCATTTCAATGTCGGTTTGACATAGTCAAAAGCATGGGTGGGTTCATAGGGGACAAAAAAGATTGCCTCCTTTTCACTCCAGCAGGCCATAAGGAGATGCTTTTGAACCCTATTGAAATCATAAAATCCATAGACAATGACTTTGGGCGTCTGTTTCAGAATGATCGAATCCTTTACCCCCTGGGTAGCAGAGGCCATCAGGTCTGATTCATCGTAGAAACGAAGATCCTCCAGGCATTTTTCGTAGGCCTCCCAGAGATGAATCAGGTCTTTCATCTTCTCGCGGTGAACCTGTTTTTCGATTCTATGTTCCCGGAGAATCCTTTTCAGGTCTTTTGGAGAGAGGCAGGCATCTTTGAGGTCCTTGATCGTTTCAAGAATGGCCCTGTGAAAACCTTTCTGCTCAGCAATTTCACGAAAATAGAACTTCTCCTTCTTTTGGGCCAGAGATTTTGAAAGGTGTGCAAGGAGCAGTTCATCGGCATGGGGAGGGGTCTCCCTTTTCCCCTCAAGGAGGAGATGGGGTTCGCTCACCTCCCTTGCAAACTCTTCAAGGGTTTTTAGCCGAAGGTTAAAATGGTTTACTCCATTTTCGGCGAGGAATCTGCGAAGATGGAGTCCAAGGAGTTTAGAAGAGACCAAAATAAGAAGCGGACCAAAAGGATCTTTCGCCCTTATCGATTTAATCTCATCAAAAAAGGCGGATTCAAGGGCGGGATAGTCTCCTGTGACCAAAATCCGAGAGTTCATCTCTTAAGGTTTATAATTTCCACTGACGAAGTGGGAGTCAAAGGCTTAGGCCTCGATGATGTTGAACTGTTCTTGATGAAAGCCTGGTTTCCCTTTGATCACCACCTTCTTTCTTAATTTCCGCTCCAACTCCTCCACTCCTGCCCTCTCCTCTTCATAAAGGAGGTCAGCCACTTCTGGATGGGCCTCGACCAGGATGGTTTGGCCACCCAATTCTGAAGAGGTTCTCTCAATCTGTCGGAAGATTTCATAACAGACTGTGGTCTTCGACTTCACCAATCCCGATCCCTCACAATAGGGACAGGACTCACCCAAAATCCGCGAGATGTTCTCACGGGTTCGTTTTCGTGTCATCTCCACCAGTCCTAACTCAGAAATCTTAAAGATATTGATTTTCTGCCTATCCTTTTTGATTGCCTCTTCAAGGGCTTGATAGACCCTTTCTCGATCTCCCTCCCTCTCCATGTCAATGAAATCGATGATGATGATCCCCCCAATGTTTCTCAGTCTCAACTGATAACCAATCTCCTTGGCCGCCTCAAGATTCGTTTTCAGAATAGTGTCGGCTAAATTTCTCTTTCCAACATACCTGCCGGTATTCACATCGATGGCCACCAGGGCCTCGGCCATATCGATCACAATATATCCCCCTGATTTGAGCCAGACCTTTCTCCCCAAGATTTTGTCAATCTCCACCTCAATCCCGTAAGCATCGAAGATGGGTTCTCTGCCCTCATAGAGGGTGATCTCATACTTCTGTTTGGGCATATAGGTATTGATGAAGGAGATGATGTTTTCATACTCCTCTTTGGAGTCGATCACGAGTCGGTTCACTTTGGGAGAGAGGATATCCCGAATCACCCGAAGGACCATGGTCAGGTCACTATGGATGAGGGAGGGGGCAGGAGAGGTCTCCTTCTTCTTCAGGATATTCCCCCATAACTGGAGAAGAAATTCCATATCCATTCGAATCTCCTCAACCTCTGCCCCTTCACTGGCTGTGCGAACAATAAACCCACCCGTCGGAGGTTTAATCGAAAGCACGATCTCCCTTAGCCTTTTCCGTTCCTTCTCATCCTTAATCTTCCTTGATACCCCCACATGCTCCACGGTTGGCATGTAGACAAGATATCTTCCAGGGAGAGTGATGTGGGAGGTGATCCTTGTCCCTTTGGTTCCAAGGGGTTCCTTTGAGACCTGAACCAGGAGCTCCTGGCCTTCAGAGAGAAGGTCTTCAATCTGAGAGGAGGAAGTAAAATCACCAACGATCTCCTCCCCCTGAAAAAACATCTCCTCAAAATCCTCTATTCTTCCATGGACATCTGAGACATAAAGAAAGGCGGCCTTTTCCAATCCAATATCCACAAAGGCAGCCTGCATCCCGGGTAACACCTTGACTACCTTCCCCTTGTAGATATTTCCCATGATGCCCCGATCCTTGGTCCTCTCAATATAGAGTTCTGTTAAGACCTTATCCTCGAGCAGTGCCACCCGGGTTTCATAAGACGTCACATTGATGATTAATTCATTTGGCATAAGGGCTCCTTTAAATTAAAGTCCAATTTCCAAATCTCAGGGGTTTTCTCTCCTATTCCACCTTGATCACTTTGAGTTGGTAAAGGGGTTCCCCTTTCAACCCTAATACCGCTTCTAAGATCTCAATGGGTTTAGCCCTCCTTCTTTGAGAGGAACGAAAGACCAATTCCACTCCCCAATTTGAACCCTCTTTAGTATCCGCTCTTCCCTCTTTTACCTCCATCTTTTCGATCAATGGGAGGAGGTCGATGCTTCTCTTCTTCCCCTTTCTTTCCTGATGGATTTTAAGTTCGCTCCTCTCCAATGCCTTTTGAATCCTAAAGATGGCTTCCTCTTTTGGGAGAACATGGTCTAAAGGAACCCAGTAGACCGACCGTTGGATTAAATGACTGGATGGAAAATTTAGGGGGACCTCAGAGGCCTCGTATATTTTAATGTCTGAGGGAAGGGTTTGGTTGAGTTTTTCCATCGCTTCGGAAGGAGAGATTCCTCCCTCAAGTTCTATATCGACGATCTCGGATAGACTCTCAATTCCCACAGAGAGCGCATTTGCAAAAATGATTCTTGGCATCGGATGGAAGCCTTCCGAATAGCAGAGAGGAAGCCCTGCCCTTTTGGCTGAACGATGGAAGAGACTCGCCAGTTCAAGATGGCTGATATATCTGCTCTCCCCGCCCTTTTTAAATCTCAATCGGATTTTCTTCTTCAGGAGTCGCTTTCTTTTGACCTCCCCTCTTTTTACTCCCTCTTGGACATTTGCTAAAGAAGGAGGGTACTCTTTTAATTGAAGGGTCTCTCCATCACAGATTCCGCAGAGCCGGCAGTCCTTTCCAAGGCAGGATGGGCTTACCTCCTCTGCAAGCCCTCTCTGAAATTCCTCCCAGAGGAAGGTTGGTTTAATTCCTGTATCAATAAAAGACCAGGGAAGGTCCTCTTGAAAGGATTTCGTCCTGGTAAAAGAATCCATATCCCTTCCTACCTCGGCAAAGGCTTGCTCCCAGAGGTGGTAACGGAATTGGTCACTCCATCCATCGAATCGGCAACCTAATCCATGGGCCTTGATCAGGACCTGAGAGAGGCCTCGATCCCCTTTTGAAAAGATGCCTTCGAGGTAACTCAGGTGAGGGTCCTGCCATTTAAGGCGCAAACGGTTTCTTTTTAACTCCTCTTTCAGAAATTGAAGTTTCTCCTTCATCTCATTTAAAGAGATCTGGGGGGCCCACTGGAAAGGGGTGTGAGGTTTTGGGACAAAGGTAGAGACACTCACATTAAGATTTGGATGAATCTTCATCCGCTCGGCAAGCAGGGAGATCTTTTTCGCAAGATGAACGAGCCCTTTTAAATCCTCCTCTTTTTCTGTGGGAAGTCCTATCATGAAGTAGAGTTTTAGATTCCGCCATCCTTTTTCAAAGAGTTGGGTGATCCCCTCAAAGAGTACCCGCTCATCCATCTCCTTATTGATCACCCTTCTTAGCCTCTCCGTCCCTGCCTCGGGCGCAATGGTGAATCCGGTCTTTCTAACCCGTTTCACCTCCTGGGCAAGTTGACCTACAATGCTGTCTATTCTCAAGGAGGGGAAGGAAAGGGCCACTTTTTGAGATTCAAATCGTCCCATCAGATTCGAAAGTAAATGAACGATACCCGAATAGTCTCCTGCACTGAGGGAGAGAAGAGAGACCTCTTCATAGCCAGTCTTTTTAAGTGAGTGGATAAGGATCTCCTCAATTCTTTTTAGGCTTCTTTCGCGATAGGGTCTGTAGATAAACCCTGCCTCACAGAATCGGCAACCCCTTTTGCACCCCCTTGCAATCTCCACATTGAGACGATCGTGGATCAACCTCATATAGGGAACAATCGGACAGTTAGGAAAGGGTGCCTGATCAATATCTGGAAGGGTTCTTTTTCTCACCCTTTTGTTCTTTGAGTAAAGGTCGGGCACATAGACGCCTTCTAATTGGGAGAGAGCTTTCAATAACTCGTCCTTTCTCCCCCTGGCCTCTTTCCATTGAAGGACGAGATCGCAAATCTCCAGAACAACCTCTTCTCCATCCCCAATGACGATGGCATCAAAGAAATCCGAAATGGGTTCAGGGTTAAAGACCGCGGGGCCCCCTGCGATCAGAAGAGGGAATCTCTCATCCCTTTCCCTGGAGAGGAAGGGAATATGGGAGAGGTCGAGCATATTGAGAAGATTGGTGAAGGAGAGTTCATATTGGAGGGAGAAGCCAAGGATGTCGAACTGAGCCAGAGGAAGGGAGGATTCGAGGGAACAGAGCACACCCTTCTTATCCCTCAAGACCTTCTCCATATCCACCCATGGGGCAAAGACTCTTTCACAGAGAATCTCCTTTCGATTGTTCAAAATGTGATAAAGAATATGAATTCCAAGGTGTGACATTCCCACCTCGTAGACATCGGGGAAGGCAAGACAGAATTTCAACTTAACCTGAGAAGGGTCCTTCTTTATAGAATTGACCTCTCCACCAAGATACCTTACAGGTTTAGAGACAAAGGATAGAAGTTCTTTCAATGGGTCTCCTCTGATTGGAAAGAGTTTAGATGAAAGATAAATTGGGAGGGGCCAATGGCCTTATACTCCCTTATGTGCTTAAAAATACTATAATTTTAATAGGGTGTCAATTTAATCAAAAATAGGGTAACTTGGGGCTTTTAAGAGATTTGACATCAGGTAGGAAATTATGATATGAAAATAAGAAAAAAAGTCCGTATTTTAGGTGGTCTATTCCTTAAAGGGGAACCCCGTGAGAATCGGGGACGGCCACGCCGCTGTAATCGGGGACGAAACCTGCCAGATCCACTATCCTAATTCCCAGTATTCCTAAGGGATGGGAAGGGGCAGGAAGTAGGAGGATCCGTAAGCCAGAACACCCGCCTAAATACGCTTCACAAGAGGTCTTCGGTGGGAGACTGTGAAGGGAGAATTTAAGGCCCAGTCATTCTACCAAAGACTGGGCCTTTTATTTTAATAAAGGTTAAGAATCAAATGGCAAAAAAGAAGCAAAGAGTAAGGATCGGTCTCTTTTTTCCCTTCTCCTTAGGGCTTCACCTTTTTGTCTTTACCGTTGTTTCGGTCCTATATCCCCAAGTAAAAAATGATCTCTTTTCAAAACTTCATCTCGAAGTCTCCCTCCTTCCAGTGATTTCAGAAGAGAGGGTGACGACTCCTTCTCCTTCCTCTCCTCCAATGAAAAAACAGAATAAGAAAGAGGAAGAGAGATCCATCATCCCCGAAGCCAACCCAGAAGCAATCGATGTCAAAGAACCGGAGCCCCCCATTCTTTCACAGGTGGAATCCTCTCCCTCCCCAGCCATCGATCTTCAACCCAACCCATCTTCTCAAAAGGAGGGTGGAGAAGTCGTGGTTGCCTCCACCCAAACATTTTTCCCCAATCCTTCACCCCAGAGAGAACCAAATCCATTGGCAAAGATTCCATCCTTTTCAGAAGAGGTCTTGGTGGTTCAACCCAGATATGCTGAGAATCCAAGACCCATCTATCCTCTGGAGGCAAGAAGGAAAGGATATGAGGGAGAGGTGATATTGAGAGTCGAGGTTCTCACCGATGGACGGGTAGGAGGAATCGAGGTGAAGCGTTCCTCCGGCTATGAGATTCTCGACCGCTCTGCCCTCAAGGCAGTGAAACAGTGGAGGTTTGTCCCTGCGAGAAAAGGGGAAAAGGCAATTTCGCAATGGGTAAACATTCCGATCAAATTTCAACTTCAATGAAGCAACTTCTAATCCTCCTGCTCGCTCTTCTCTGCTTCTCCACTTCATTTGCCCAGACCCATACGTTTAAGGATGAGGTGGGAAGAGAGGTTACCACTCCTTTCCCTCCCAAAAGGATCGTCTCTTTGGCTCCAAATATCACAGAGATTCTTTTCAGCCTCGGGCTGGATGATGAGGTTGTTGGAGTCTCCCTCCATTGCAACTACCCTGAGAAGGCGAAGAGGAAGGTTCGCGTGGGTAGCTATATCAGTCTCGATTACGAGAAGATCATCTCTCTCAAGCCTGACCTGATCGTTGCGACCGGGGTGGGAAATACGAGGGAGATGGTGGAGCGTCTTGAGAGTTTTGGATTTTCCATCTATGTCATCTATCCAAAAAGTTTTCAAGGCATTCTTAAAAGCATTCATCATCTTGGCCAGGTGGTCAATCGGGAGAAGGAGGCCCTTGCCCTGATTGAAGGGATGAGCCAACGGAAACAGAAGGTAGTTGAGCGGGTGAAGGGACTTCCCAGACCTCGCGTCTTTCTCCAGATTGGGGAGGCTCCAATCGTTTCAGTGGGAAAAGGAAGTTTTGCCCACGATCTGCTCCTTCTTGCAGGAGGTGAGAATATTGTTGGAGATGAGAACGGAGCCTATCCCCGTTTGGGAATGGAGGAGATTCTAAGGAAGGCTCCAGAGGTGATTCTCATCAGTTCGATGAATCCGAAAGGGGATTACCTTAGGGTGATCCAGGAGTGGTCTCGATGGAAGATGATCCCTGCCATTAAAAATGGTCGTATTCATTTAGTGGATTCAGACGTGATCGATCGGCCCTCACCAAGAATCATCGATGGGCTAGAGGAGATGGCGCGATTGCTCCATCCCGAAAAGTTCAGACCGAAAATTCAAAATTCAAATTTCAAGTAACCCTCAAGGACTTCTTAAACCTCTATGAAGATCCTCACCCTTAGAAAGGTATTGACGGTCTGTTTGGTTCTCGCGTTCATCCTGTTATTGGTGACCCTCATTTCAGTGATGGTGGGGACCGTAAGGGTTGGGCCTAAACGCTCCCTCTCGATTCTCCTCCATTCGACCTTCGGACTTAAGGGTGAAGAGACCGAGATGGAAAGGACGATCATTCTCTCTCTTCGGTTCCCAAGGGCAATGCTTGCAGGCCTGGTGGGAGCAGGACTCTCTGTTTCCGGGGCAACCCTCCAGGCCCTTTTAAGAAATCCATTGGCCGATCCCTATATCCTGGGAGTTTCGAGTGGAGCAGCGACAGGTGCCATCATTGCCATTATGGTGGGAATGAGCAGCCTCTCCTTTGGTCTTCCTTTGGCCTCCTTTCTGGGAGCCCTTCTTACGGTCCTTGTGGTCTTCTACTTCGGGAGGCAGGATGGAAAGATCCATCCCAACACCCTTCTTCTGGCAGGGGTGATCATAGGGTCATTTCTATCTGCCCTGATCATGTTCTTTCTTTCCATCTCTCAGAAGGAGGAACTCCATACCATCATCTTCTGGTTGATGGGAGACTTCAGTTTCTCCAACCGACGAGCCATTCTGATCATTCTTCCCTATATCCTTTTCGGAGTGATCCTTCTTTACTCCCAATCCCGTCAGTTAAACCTTCTTCTCTCAGGTGAGGAGAGCGCCCTTCAGTTAGGGGTGAATGTGCCGAGATTGAGATTGACCTCCTATCTTCTGGCCTCTTTAATCACCGCTGCCTCTGTTTCTGTTTGTGGGCTCATTGGTTTTGTGGGGCTCATCATCCCCCATTCGGTCCGATTGGTTTTTGGTCCTGACCATCGCCTCCTCATCCCGGCCTCTGCCTTGGTGGGCGCTTCCTTTCTCATTGCCTCGGACACCTTTGCCAGAACGATTCTTTCGCCTGTGGAGTTACCCGTGGGGGTGATCACCGCAGCCTTTGGAGGCCCTTTCTTCGTCTACCTCTTAAGAACCAGAAAGGTGATGAAGACGTTATGATCGAACTCCGCTCCGTCTCCTTCCGTTATCGCGAAGACTGGGTGCTGAAAGACCTCTCCTTTCAGATAGGGAGAGGAGAGTTTTTGGGGATAATCGGGCCCAATGGATCAGGGAAGTCGACCCTTCTGAAGATTCTCTCCTCCCTTCTCATTCCCCAAAAGGGAGAGCTCTTTTACGAAGGCGTTTTACTGAGAAAGATGAATCGGATCGATATCGCCAAGAAAATAGCAGTGGTTCCCCAGGAAACACACCTTCTCTTCCCTTTTAAGGCTTTGGAGATCGTGCTGATGGGAAGATCTCCTTACCTTGGACCTCTCCTGTTCGAAAGGACCATCGACTTAGAGATTGCAAAAAAGGCCATGGAGTGGACGGAAACCCTCCCATTCTCTGAAAGGCCGATGGATGAGCTTTCTGGTGGAGAGAGGAAGCGGGTCTTTATCGCCAGGGCTCTGGCTCAGGAGCCAGAGGTCATTCTGCTCGACGAGCCCACCTCTAACTTGGATATTCATCATCAACTTGACTTCTTAGAACTGATCCTTAATCTCAATCACGAGAGGAGGCTCACCATTGTCATGGCCTCCCATGATATAAATATCGCCTCTGAATTTTGTGAGCGGCTGGTTCTTCTTCAGCAAGGAAGGATCTATAAAATGGGGACCCCGCAGGAGGTCATCACCCAAGAAAATATCGAAGAGGTTTATGGGTGTGAGACATGGGTTGACCAGCATCCAGTTTCTAAGATGCCCAGAATCAGTCTCTTGAGGAAAGGGAGACCCTGAGGATGGTGCTTTGGAGGAAGATCGAAGAGGCACAAAAGAAGATCCAGGGAGTGATCCTTAAAACTCCCATCGTCTATTCCGATACCCTATCTCGTCTGACTGGCAAAGAGATCTATCTAAAACTGGAAAACCTCCAGAAGACCGGTTCCTTTAAGATCAGAGGGGCCTATCATAAATTATCCTCCTTAAACCCTTCCCTAAGGAGAAAGGGGATAGTCACTGCCTCTGCTGGAAACCATGCTCAGGGAGTGGCGATGGCTTCCTCTTTACTTGGAATTCGTTCGACGATTGTAATGCCTGAAGGAACTCCTCTTGCCAAACAGATGGCCACCCGGTCCTATGGAGGAGAAGTTTTGCTTTATGGTCAGAATATAAAGGAGGCCCTTGGATATGCCAAGAAATTGGAGAAAGAGGGAAGGATTCTGATTCATCCCTTTGATGACGAGGAGGTGATTGCGGGTCAAGGAACGATCGGGCTTGAGCTTCTTGATGAGGTTCCTGGGCTCGAGGCAATGATTCTGCCGGTGGGAGGAGGAGGACTGATTTCGGGTGTGGCCACCATTGTCAAAAAGAGAAGACCGAAAGTGAAGATCATTGGCGTTCAATCAGCCCATGCCCCATCTGCCTTCCTTTCATTGAAGAGAGGAAAGATTGTAGAGGTCAAGGTCAAACCCACCCTCGCCGATGGAATCGCGGTGGGAAGGGTTGGAGAACTCACCTTCCCTATTATCCAAGAAAAGGTCGATCAGTTGGTGACGGTTGGGGAGGAGGAGATTGCCTCAGCCATCCTGATGTTAATAGAGAGAAAGCGGGTGATTGCAGAAGGGGCAGGAGCTACCCCACTGGCCGCTTTATTGTCGAAAAAGGTAGAGACGAAGGCGAAGAGGATTCTGCTTCTGATAAGCGGGGGCAATATTGATGTCCACCTCCTTGACCGAATCCTTGAGAAGGGATTGACCCGAACAGGCAGAATGGTCCGAGTCGAACTCCTTCTCAGGGATGTCCCAGGTTCGCTCCATAGACTCACCCAGCTCATGGCCCTGTTGCGAGCCAACATCCTCCATATCATCCACGAAAGAGCCGCCAGGGAGATTCCCATTGGATTCTCAAAGGTGATCTTGGTTTTGGAGACCCGTGGCCCTGATCACATCCATGAAATTGAAAAAGGCCTTAAACAGCGAAACTATTCTTTCCAATTTCTTAGTTAGAACACCCTGTGGGATTTTTCCTCATTCTGATAAACCTTACCCTATAAGGCTGCCTTAACTGCAAATTTAACATTAACATACAGCCGTAATAAATATTAAGGTCCCCTCTGTTGCCAGAAGACTTCTTTGATCTCTCGTCCCTAAAATGATCTCTGATTTATTGAAATTCTGAGTTTTTACTTTTATGATAATTTAACATTCAACCATTCAATTACGAAAAGATGGGGTGATGGCATTGGATTTTACGCTTTCCGCGAAGCAGAGACAGATTAGGCAGATGGCCAGAAAGTTTGCAATGAGTGAACTCGCTCCGATCGCCCAAGAGATTGACGCTGAGGCACGTTTTCCATGGGAAGTGGTGGAAAAGATGGGACCTCTCAACTTTTTTGGAATGCAGGCTCCCAGAGAGTATGGTGGAGCAGCTCTTGATTCGATCTCTTATTGCCTGGTGATTGAAGAGATCTCAAGGGTATGCGCCTCGATGGGATTGACCCTTGCAGTTCACAATAGCGTTGCAGTGTATCCCATCAGCCAATTTGGAAACGAAGAACAGAAGGCAAAGTACCTCCCTTCCCTGGCTCGTGGCAAGAAGATTGGTGCTTTCTGCTTGACCGAGCCCAATGCGGGTTCAGATGCCATGTCCATTGAATCAACGGCCCTTCCAGATGGAGAGGATTATGTGGTCAATGCCAACAAGATCTTTGTCACCAACGGTGGAGTGGCGGATACCCTCATCCTCTTTGCCTCAGTCATACCCGGAGATGTGAAGCGAGGGTTCAGTGCCATTTTGGTGGAGAGAGGAACCCCTGGGTTTGAGATAGGGCTTCTTGAGAATTACTGCGGAATGAGGGCCAATCCAGTCTGTTCCATCATTCTGACAGACTGTCGTGTGCCACGTTCTAACCTCCTCGGGAGGGAAGGGGATGGGTTTAAAATCGCCATGAGGGCCTTAGATACGGGAAGGATCGGAATTGCTGCTCAGGCGGTTGGCATTGGACAGGGAGCCTTGGATGTTTCCCTCAAGTATGCAAAGGAGCGGGTTCAATTTCACGTGCCCATAGCAAGGCATCAGGCCATTCAGATGATGCTTGCCGATATGGGGACCATGGTGGAGGCAGCAAGGCTCTTGACCTTACAAGCAGCCCATGTGAGGGACCAGGGAGGTGATCTCTCCTGTCCCTCGGCCATGGCGAAGCTCTTTGCTGCTCGAATGGCTTCAAAGGTGGCCTCCATGGGTTTACAGATCCATGGAGGCTATGGATATAGCAAGGAGTACCCCATTGAGAGATACTTCAGAGATGCAAGGGCAACCGAGATCTATGAAGGCACCAATGAGATTCAACAGATTGTGATCGCCCGTGAGCTTTTAAGGCGAGAATTGGAATGAATTCTCCGTTGGAAAGGACGCATCCGTTTTGAATCGAAGATGAAGAATGGATGATGTGAGAGAGTCGAAATGGATATCATCGTATGTATCAAACAGGTTATATCTGGGGATCAGGTCAGATTCGACCCTCAAACGAATCTCCTGATCCGCACGCGAGAGTCTTCCCGGATCAATCCATTTGATCTCTCTGCCCTGGCAATGGCCATGGAGTTGAAGAGGGAATTCAATGGAAAGGTTACAGCCATGACCATGGGGCCTGAAATCAGTGAGGAAGTCCTGTGGGAGGCATTGGCAGTTGGAGCGGACCGGGCTATCCTTCTTTCTGACCCATTGTTTGCCTCCAGTGACACCCTGGCCACCTCCTATGTGCTTGGAGAAGGTATCAGAAAGATTGGGCGTTTTGATCTGATTCTCTGTGGAATGCACACTTCGGACAGCGGAACAGGCCATGTGGGTCCACAGCTGGCAGAAGAGCTTGATATTCCCCATATTACAGGGGTTGAAAGGGTCAAACCCAATGGAGATCACCTGCTGATCGAGAGAACCTCTGACGGGTTTAGAGAGGAGATTGAAGTGATTCCGCCTCTATTATTGGCCATCTCTTCGATAAGGGAGGTCGATCTTCCAAGCCTCATTCAGATTGAGGACGCATTTGGCCATTTCGAGATCGAACGTTGGAGCCTAAAGGAGCTAAAAGCGGATCCGGGTAAGGTGGGGATGGCTGGGTCGCGCACATGGGTTGAGAAGCTGATCCCCATCACCCACCAGAAATCGTGTCAATTTATCGAAGGTGATTCACGACAGCAGGCTAAAACCCTTATTCGACAATTAATGGAAAGAGGATTGCTTTCATAGGGGTTCAGATGAAGAAGAGTATAGAGTTATGGGTCTTTGGAGACTACCGTCACTCCTTTCCATTACGGTTGACCCGACAGGTCATTGGTCAGGCCAGAGGCCTTTGTGGAGATGAGGGGAGAGTGAGCCTCCTTCTTCTTGGCCATCAATTAGATGGGATTGCAAAAGAGTTCATTGGATACGGAGTCCACCGCATCCTGATGGTGGATGATCCAGAGTTAGCCCTTTACAGGGTTGACCTCTTTTCCGCCATCCTCTGCGATCTGATCCGAGAGAGAAGGCCAGAGGTCTTCCTCGTGGGAGCGACCGAGTTTGGAAGGGAATTGGCTGCAAGGGTTTCTAAACGCCTTGGCGTGGGTCTCAGCGCTGAATGTGTCTCTCTTGCCTGGGATAAGGAGCCACAGAGATTGGTGGGATCCAGTTCTGCTTTCGGAGGACATTACCTGGCTCAAATTGTATGGAGTCCGGATCTACCCAACATGGCCACCCTTTGTCCAGGGGCTTTTAAAGAGACTCTGGTTGATCAGAATGCTGAGGTTGAGATTGTGAAATTGCCCAAGCGTTTAGGCCCTCAGGCATCGAGGATGAAAGTGATCTCATCCGTTTACCAGCCCCCTCCTACGGCCAAACTGGAAGAGGCAAGGGTTGTGGTTGTAGGCGGCCGTGGGATGAAGAATCTAACAGGCTATGATTATCTCAGAGAGTTGGGCTCCCTTTTGGGCGGAGAAGTAGGAGCGACACGGCCGGCCGTGGATGCCCACTGGACTTCCCATGATCGTCTCATTGGACAGACGGGAAGAACCATCAGACCTGAACTCCTGATCACCTGTGGAACTTCAGGAGCTGTTCAGTACACAGCTGGAATCCAAGGAAATGGGACAATTGTGGCAGTAAACCGGGACATCCATGCTCCCATTTTTAAAATGGCAGATATCGGCATTGTGGCTGATACCCATTCCTTTCTTCCCGCACTGATCTTTGAACTGAAGAGCCTTCTCTTTAAGGAGATCACAGAACTCTACCGTAAACAGGAGAAGACGGATAGGAACCATAAGGCAGTCACCTTTGGCCAGCGGGTGAAGAAGTTCAGGGAGGACCACAAGATGAGTCATGCAGAGGTTGCTGAAAAGACAGGCTATCCTCCTGAATTTATTAAGGAGGTTGAGTCGGATCGCCTCATTCCCCCAGTTTCCTTCTTACTCCAACTCTCCCAGGCCCTCTCCATTGATCCCAGTCATTTTTTAACTGAGCAGGAAAAGATTCAAATAGAAGAGAAGAGACAAGAGAGTTTTTTCAAGCGGACACAGGACTACTCCTATCGAACCTTAACTCCAGGAGCAGCCAATAAGCATTTGAGAGCCTTTATGGTGACGATTGAGCCCCGCCAAACCCATAAGATGATTGAATACCGGCATCCTGGGGAAGAGTTTATCTTTGTCTATAAAGGGGAATTTGAGCTGACGTTGGGAGAGAAGGTCTATTACCTAAGGCAGGGGGAGAGTATTCACTTCGATTCCGAAACAAAGCATAAACTTCGAAATATCTCTGACGAACGTTGTGAGCTCATCGTCACCCTCTACACCCCTTAATTGGGCGGGGTAAGCATCTTTATTTTTGTCCCCGAAGAACATTTTAGGGGGCTAAGAGTTATAAAGTTCTGGGAGTGTCATTCCAAAAGGATTAGAGCTTTACTGGTCAGCAATGGATCCGGCCAATCGCAGGAAGAAAGTTAACGACGTCAAAGGGATCAACCCTCTTACCTGCCCCACTCTCTTCAATCTCCCCTACCGATAAAGCGAGTCGTCCCAGTAAAAATGGCGATGCTACCGATAAGCAAAACCAGGATGTTAAAGACTATCCACAAACCAACAGAGCGATTGGATGAGAATGGATATGGAAGGCCTCTTCGGTAGAAAAACATATCCACCAGATTGGCAGCCGGACGAGAGCAAATAAACAGACCGAGTATTACACCGATGATGCCATCCAGATGGTTTATACCCGTCAGGGTCCACTGGGAGGAGATCAAAAGGCAATAGATGGATCCAACCACGGCGAACGCCAACAAAAAAATCACTTTAGTTTCATTCCTTTGACCAATCATGTTGATTCTCTTTAAAATACATAAAAGGAGGGATGGGGTCAAAGGTTTTTAACACCTTCCGTATTTCTTAATCTTTTGGGTTCTTAAAGACTGTTGAATGAAAAGACTGGTATTCTTTTAGCAATTTTGATAATATTTTGAAGTATTCAAAGTAGGATGGTCTTGAGTAAAAAATCAATTTGAGAAAAGAAAGGAATAAATGATGAACGAAGGGGAGCATACCTTAGCGGTTTTTATTGATTTTGAAAATCTTGCCCTGGGCTTTAAGGGGAAGAAGGATAAACGATTTGAGATTCAGAAGGTCTTAAGCCGATTGGTGGAGAAGGGAAAGATCATCAGCAAGAAGGCCTATGCCGACTGGGCAGATTATGCCGAATATAAAAGGCCTCTTCACGAGGCAGCGATTGAACTGATCGAGATCCCCAAGCGGAGTATTACCGGAAAAAACTCTGCGGACATCCGGCTCTGCGTGGATGCCCTCGACCTCTGTTATTCCAAGGAGCATATCGACACCTTTGTCATTGTTTCAGGAGACAGCGACTTCTCACCCCTTGTCTCCAAACTGAAGGAGAATGGGAAGAGGGTGATCGGGCTCGGGATGAAGGAGTCAAGTTCGCACCTGTTGATCGATAACTGCGATGAATTCATCTACTATGAGGATCTGGAAAGCCCCCTTGGAACTCCCCCAAAGATTGAAAGAGATTTACCCGAAAAGAAGAGGGAGGCCTTTCAACTCCTGGTTGACTCTGTAGTCGCCCTGGTTCGGGAGAATAAAGAAGTCCTCTGGTCCTCTTTGGTCAAGGAGACGATGAAAAGAAAGAGGCCCTCCTTTAATGAGTCCTACCATGGTTATCGAACCTTCAGCGATCTCTTAGAGGATGCTGAGAAGGAGGGGATTATTCGCCTTCGAACCGATTCAAGAAGCGGGACCTATGTGATCGTTGGTTTTGGTAAGGAAGAGAGAAAGCCCGAGGGAGAAGAAAAGCCAAAAGAGGAGAAGAGCCGGAGAGGAGAAACAACCTCCAAGACCAGAGGGGGCCAGAGATCAAGATGGCGATCAAGACCAAGGAGAAAGGAAACCCCAACTCCTTCTGTCTCTTCTGAGAGTTTAACGACCGAGCCCCCTTTGAGTTCAGAATCCAATCCCTTGAGTGAGCCCAAATGAGCCGTAAAAAGGATTGGATCAGGTTTAAATCACTTCCTCTACTCTTTTTTTTCCTCCTCGGACTCCTTCCAAACCCTTCCCATGCTTTTCGTGACCTTGGGATTCCTGTAAGAGAGGCGATTTGCTGGGCATCTTTTGTCGGTCCTGGAAAGAGCGGAAAGAGGGACACCCTTTACCTCTCCTTTGGCCAATATCAAGCCCCGCTCTTTCTTCTTGCGGTCAATCCCGACACTGGTGAGGTCCGTCAATTTAACGGCCCCCTATCCTCGGAGATGGGCTCCTGGGGGTTTGCCTTCGATCAGGATGGACGAATCTATCTCGGAAGTTATTACGGAGCTCATCTTCTTCGTTTCGATCCTAAAACAGAGCAGTGGGAGGACCTTGGCCAACCTGCTGGAGATAAAGAATCCTTCATCTGCAGTCTTACCACTGACCAGGATGGAAAGATCTGGGGAGGAACTTTTCCCTCTGCAAAACTCTTCTCTTATGATCCAAAGACAGGGAGAGTTCAAGACTATGGCCGGATGGATCCAGATCAATTCTACTGTTATCCCAAGGCAGGAGAGGATGGTTTGATTTATTGTTCCATCCAGTTTGAGAAGATAGATATCGTGGTCTTCGATCCAAAGAGTAAGGCCAGGACTTCCCTCCTTTCTTCAGACCAGAGAAAAGCAGGACGTATCCGTTTGATCAAAGGAACGGATGGAAAGATTTATGCTCAGATCACCCCGCAGGAAAGTTGGTTTCGAATTGAGGAAGGGAAAAGATTGACTCCTGTTTCTCAATTGAGTATTCCTTTTCCTCCGCAACAAAGACTCCCAGATGGAAGAGCCTTTTCCCTTATCGATCATAAGATTCTCAGGATTCAGGATCGTGAAAGAGGGGGATGGACAGAGATTCCTCTTTCTTATGAGGCCTCGGGGTCTTTTATCTTTACTCTTGGCCTTGGGCCGGAGGGGCGAATTTACGGAAGCAGTATGCTTCCCCTAAGCCTCTTCGTTTATGACCCAAGAGATCAGTCTATTAATAATCTTGGAAAGGCATCTCAATCCAGTGGAGAGATTTACTCTATGGGGGCTTATCATGGGAAACTCTACCTCTGCTCATACCCAGAAGCACGTCTATCGGTTTATGACCCGAACAAGCCCTTAAGGTTTGGTCAAGATAAAGAGGCGAACCCCCGTGATCTGGGGCCGATGGGAGAAGGGCTGGACCGACCAAGAGCCATGGTGGCAGGGCCGCATGGAAAGCTCTATATTGGAGGCTATCCGGACTATGGACTCCTTGGGGGTTCACTCAGCATCTATGATCCAGAGAAAAATGAGAAAAGAAACTATCGGCATGTGATCGAAAACCAGAGCATCGCCTCCCTGGCTTACATCGAAAAGGTTGATCTTCTTGCAGTGGGAAGTTCTGTACGAGGAGGCTCTGGAACGCGTGCCATCGAAAAGGTGGCCAAGCTCATCCTTTGGGATCCAAAAGAGGAGAAGAAGGTTTTTGAGATGATCCCTGTTCCGGAGGCAAAGACCATTCTCTCTCTTGCAGTAACCCCTGATGGAACGCTCTATGGAATTACGGATAATCATAAGGTCTTTGTTTTTGATCCAGAAAGAAGGGAGATAAAGAAGATATTGGCCCTCGAATTTGATAAACCCTTGGAAGTAAGCCTTCAGTTAGGAACTGATGGGAGACTCTACGGATTGGCGAAAGAAGCCATCTTTACCATCGATCCAAGGAAGGACCAAATCTCTTTAATAGGTAAACCCCCTTTGCCGATTACCTCAGGAATGGCCATCAGGGGCCGTAAGATCTATTATGGCTCGGGTGCCCATCTCTATGAATTTGAAATTCCGCTGGAGGGACCCCCAAAGGAGTGAGCAAGGTTTTTGATTAACGGCTCTTTTCCTGAATTATCCTTAAAACTTCTCTTTGGGCTTAGGGAGCGATTCTAAATCATCTAATCTTTCGAAAAGACGGATTGGGAGATGAAATTCTTTATCTTCTCCTCCTGTTCGCGGAGAAGTTGATGGGCTTTTTCAATTGAGATGGGCTCGAACCGGACCCAATCTCCAGGCTTGAGTTGTGCGACCTTAGGGAGATCAGGAGTGATCAAAGTGGCAATCTTTGTGTAACCTCCTGTCACCAGTTCCGTAAGGATGAGGATGGGCTTCCCATCTCCAGGAACCTGAATGGAACCTGGCATCAGTCCTTCTGAGATGATGGACTCTTCGACCTCTGGCCTCCTCTCAATTTGAGGTCCGTCCAATCGAAGACCCATTCGATCGGATTGTGGGGTAACCCGGTAGAGAGAAGAAAAGAAGGTTTGGATTCCTTTCTCAGTAAAATGATTCTCCTGAGGTCCAAGGATGACTTTAAGGGGTGTCTCCTTTTCAAGAGAAGGGATATCCTCTTTAGGGAATTGAAGTCCCAATCGGTTTAAAGAAGTGGGAACATCTGAAGTGTATAGGATATCTCCACGTCTCAAGGGTCTTCCCTCATATCCACCAAATTTCCCTGCGAGGTAAGTGGATTTACTCTTCATGATTCTTGGGACATCGAAACCTCCAGAGATGGCCAGATAGGATCTGCATCCTCTTCGAACCCCTTTAAATTCAAGAAGGTCTCCTTCAATGAGAAGGTGTGTCTTCCACATTTCGAGGGGTTCGTCGTTCAGGATGGGAGAGAGATCTCCCCCAGTGATGGCAATGACGATCTCCCTTAAGACTTTCAACTTCAAACCCATCAGGGTGATTTCCAGACAGGCCTCGTCCTCTCGATTGCCCACCAATAGATTTCCAACCCTGAGAGAAAATGGGTCGAGCGCACCAGAGGGAGGAACCCCAAACTGACTGAATCCATAACGGCCCAGGTCCTGAATGGTGGTGAGGACGCCTGGTTGAAGCACTTCAAAGGAGGCAGTGGGTTTCATCTTTCAAAAACCCTAACGGGTTATTCTCCCATTTAAGAACTTTCGCTCTTCCACTCTTTAAACTCTTCTTCGGTGATAGGAAAAAACTCCACAAGGTCTCCCATCTGAAGAAGAGAAGGAGGCTGATTATTCGGGTCAAACATTTTGAGTGGGGTTCTGCCAATCAGTCGCCATCCGCCCGGGCTCTCCATGGGGTAGATTCCTGTCTGTCTCTGTGCGATCCCCACAGAGCCTGCAGGCACAGAGAGTCTGGGCGTTTTGAGTCTTGGGGTCACAAGTGCATCCGGAAGCTCTCCCATATAGGGGAAACCCGGCATGAAGCCAATCATATAGATATGATAGGTGGCGCTGCAGTGAAGTCGAATGACCTCCTCCGGAGTGATCCCACAGTGCTTTCCCACTTCTTCTAAATCCGGGCCATAATGGCCTCCATAGACGACAGGGATTCGGGTCAGATTGGGTTTGGGGAGATCGATCTCCTCGAGCGCTGACTCAATCTCCTTTACCTTTCTTTGTAGGACTTCGAAGGAGAGAATCATGGGATTATAAATGATGAGTAAAGAACGGTAGGTGGGGACTGTTTCAATCACCCCATCGATTCTTTCCCTTTGGAGGGCAAGGTTCATCCTTCTCACCTTCTGGTTGATCTTCAGGCTAATTTCGTCTCCAAACTCAAGGAGCAGTCCCCGATCTCCCATCAATCGAAAGATAATTTCTGGATAGAGCGACATCTCTTAGAATTTTAAGATTTTGAATTTTGAATTAAATCCGGAATTCTAAATTTACCTTCCACCATCTCCAATAAAGTTCTTCATAGCGGTCACTTCGACTCCGGCCGTGGTGAGTTCTTCTCGAATCCTTTTTACCATCTGAACCGCTGAGGGATTATCTCCATGAACGCAGAGCGTATCGACTTTAAGCTCAATTTCTTTCCCTTCGATGGAGACCACTTTTCCCTCAAGGGCCATTTCTAAAGCCCTCTGGGCGACCAGTTCATGGTCGTGGATGACCGCCCCTTTTTCTCTCCGAGAGACCAAAGAGCCATTCTGGTGATAGGCACGGTCTGGAAAGGCCTCAAAGGCGATCCGGATACCATAGCGTCTCCCGATTTCAAGAAGGGGGTCTCTCTGAGAAGAAGCAAGGGCAACCAGGATCAACTCAGAATCGACCTTGACCAGTGCCTCTGCAATCGCTTCCCATATCTTTGGGTTGGCCACCGCCATATTATAAAGGCTTCCATGGGGCTTCACATGTTGAAGTTTCATTCCCTCGGAGCGGGCGAAGGCCCAAAGGGCGCCTGTTTGATAGAGCACATAATCTTGAATCTCCTCAAGGGTCGCCTCGATATTTCTTCTTCCAAATCCCATGAGGTCTGGAAATCCTGGATGGGAGCCTACCTCCACTCCATGCTGTTTGGCTAAACTCACGGTCCTCCTCATCACCCCAGGGTCGCCTGCATGATAGCCACAGGCAATATTGGCTGAAGTAATATGGGGAATTACTTCTTCATCCAATCCTAATTTATAGGCGCCAAAGCTCTCTCCCACATCCGAGTTGAGATCAATTCTTATTTTTTTATTCATCTTTGGACTCCCTCCCCTTTAAATTTTTCATGAGAACCACTTATCCTCCCGCCAACATAGGGCAGGGTTAAACCATAAAAATTTTCCCTCACTCCATCTCACCGAGATAGGCTTTTCGCACCATCTCGTTTTGTTGCAAGTTTTTTGCACTATCGCTTAGGACCACCATACCCGACTGGAGAACATATCCACGACTGGCAACCTGAAGGGCCATCCTTGCATTCTGCTCAACCAGGAGGATGGTGGTGCCTTCTTCGTAGAGTTTACGGATCGTTTCAAAAATACCTTCCACTAATAGAGGGGCCAGCCCCATAGAAGGCTCATCCAATAGGAGGAGACGAGGGTTAGCCATCAAGGCTCGGCCTGTTGCAAGCATCTGCTGTTCTCCACCGCTGAGCGTTCCCGCGACTTGGCCCTGCCGTTCTTTTAGTTTGGGAAAGAGGGAGAAGACCCGTTCCATATTTTTCTTAATCAGTCTTTGATCAGTGATAGCAAAGGCTCCCATCTCCAGGTTCTCTCTCACCGTGAGGCGTCCAAAAACCCTCCTACCCTCGGGAACCTGAACCACTCCCTTGGCGACAATCTCATGGGGAGGCAACCAAGAGAGCTCTTCACCGCTAAAGCGAATGGATCCCTCTTTGGGTCTTAGCAAGCCACTGGTGGTCCGAAGCAGGGTGCTTTTCCCTGCCCCATTGGCTCCAATCAGGGTAACAATCTCCCCTTTATCCACCTCGATGGAGATCCCTTTTAAGGCATGGATCTGCCCATAGTAGGTGTGAACATTTTCGATTTCAAGAAGTGCTTTCATGCCACCGATTGAATGGTACTTCCGCGGCCGAGGTAAGCCTCGATCACTCTTGGATCTCTTTGAATTTCAGATGGGGTTCCTTCAGCAATCTTTTCTCCATAATCTAATACGCTAACGATTTCAGAAATACCCATGACCACCTTCATCTGATGCTCAATAAGAAGAATGGTGATCCCCAATTCATCTCGGAGACGGCAGATGAGGTCCATCATCTCCTGGGTTTCGCTTGGATTCATGCCTGCCGTGGGTTCATCAAGAAGCAGGAGTTTCGGACGGCAGGCAAGGGCTCTGCCAATCTCCAAACGTCTCTGCTCCCCATAAGGAAGATTCTTTGCGAGGAGGTCTCCCTTCCCTGAAAGGTTAACCACCTTCAAAAGATTCCTTGCCTCTTTCTCAGCCTCCTTTTCCTCTTTGCGGGTGGCAGGAGATCCTAAGACGATCCCAAGGAACCCTGCCCGAAGGTGACAGTGGAGGCCGATGAGAATATTCTCCATGACAGTCAGGTTTGGAAAGAGACGAATATTCTGGTAGGTGCGGGCAATTCCAAGACGAGCGATTCGGTCAGGCAGGAGTCCTACAAGGGAATGGCTGTCGAAAAGAATCTCCCCAGCCTCAGGCCGGTAAAACCCTGTGATACAGTTAAAGAAGGTGGTCTTACCAGCCCCGTTGGGCCCAATGATACTGTGGATGCTATGCTGTTTGATCTCTAAGTCCAGATCGCTTATAGCCACCAGCCCCCCAAAGCGTTTCGTCATTCTTTTTACAGATAGGATTACCATGGGTCTATGGGTTTAATTTGGACTCAGAAAGAGTCCCTGTTTCTCCCTCATGCAGTTCTCGGCGGCGTAAGGGTTCTGGCCAGAGGCCTTCTGGACGGAGAACCATCATGGCCACAAGCGCTGCTCCATAGACAAGCAACCGGTATTCGGCAAACTCCCTGAGCAATTCAGGTAGGCCCACCAGGGCAATCGCTCCTACCAAAACCCCAGGAAGGCTTCCTATCCCTCCCACGATAATGAGACAGAGGATATTGATCGAGATCATCACATTGAAACTGTGGGGATAGACAGAGCCAAGTTTGCTGGCAAAGATGGCACCGCTGAGGGCTGAAAAACCGGCTCCTGTTGCAAAGGCAAGCAATTTCATGGAAACGAGGTTTATGCCCATGGCCTGGGCTACGTCCTCATCCTCGCGGATGGCCATCCACGCTCGGCCCAAACGAGAATCTCTCAATCGCCAGGAGATAAAGCCTGCCAGCAAGCATCCTGCAAGAATCAGATAATAGATCTGCTGGGGAGTGACCAGTTCAATTCCTCCAATGGCTGGTCTCGGGATTTTTCCAATTCCTTGGGCTCCCCCTAACCAGGGTCGTAAGAAGTCTGAGAGAACGAGAATGCGAATGATCTCCCCAAATCCAAGCGTGGCAATGGCAAGATAATCCCCACGCATCTTGAGCACGGGAATGCCCAGAAGGATTCCTGAAATCACCCCCACCACAATCGCGAAGGGTAGGGCTTCCCAGAAGGTTAGAGCAAAAAAACCCAACTCTGGTGAGGTTAAGATGGCAAGGCTATAGGCCCCAATGGCAAAGAAGGCCACATAACCAAGGTCCAAAAGGCCTGCAAACCCAACCACAATATTGAGGCCCAATCCCAAAAGAACATATAATCCAATAATCGTCAGGACTTCACTGAGGAAGAGTCCAAGAAACTGGGGCAAGGTCAGGAGGACCAAAACCAGAAGAAGGATTCCTGTTATCCTCAGCCTACGTTGTCCTTGGGAGGAAAGTCTCTGAAGTCTGAACCTAATGGTCTGCCCCTGCTTTGTCCAGAAATAGGCCAAGCCCGAAATCAGAATGAACAATCCTATGGCGCCATACCAGGAAAGGCCATTCATTGCAAAGAGCCATTCATTTATAATAGCAAGGGGTCCCCAGAGGGCAAAGGTAGGCCGGAGCAAGTCCTGAAGAACACCTGCTCCGACAATACTGCTAAGAGAAAGAATCAATATTCGACGTAAACCCGAAGGGGCGAGAAATAGGATTCCTGTAAGTAGGCCAATGAGAGAGCCTCCACCGATGAGGAGAAAAGAACCCACTTTTACTCCCTGCTCAAAAGTAAGTAACTTATAAAGAAGAGGGGAAGCATTGATGAAAACTTTTCGGAGGTTTATCCAATTTCCCACGACGACCAGAAGAGCAAGGACACCTCCTGTGATCAACCCTGAGAGTAGGCTGTTGATGAGAATTTGAAAAGGGTCTCTGGAGGGGTTTCGTTTCGCTGCGAGATAGAGGATAAAGACAGCCATGACCAGGAGAAGGGTGTGCCCCATGGAGATGACCTTGCTGATGATGTCTCGCTGGCTGAATGTCTCAACCATTCCGATCAGGGAGAGCAAGACTTCTATCCCTCCACCGATCAGACCAATTTTAATCGAGTGCTTCCAAATCAGTTTCGGAGTCTTGTCGTCCTTTCGCTTCATAACCCCATACACCTTAAAGGCTTCCTATTTTTTCCATAACTCTAACCATCTAATTTTTCTATCAGGCAAATTCATCAGGCTTTCTTTATTGCAAGTCGTTCTCCCAAGATGCCTGTGGGTCGAAAGATCAGGACAAGGACCAGCATGATAAAAGCAATCGCATCCTTCAGTTGATAGGAGGCTACAATTCCCAGACCATCCAGAAACAGGCTGGGTCCCACCGATTCAACAAGGCCAAGGAAGAGTCCACCCACCATGGCTCCTGGGATATTCCCGATTCCACCCAAGACCGCAGCGGTAAAGGCCTTGATTCCTGGGATAAAGCCCATAAAAAAATGGACTTGTTTGAACATCAGAGCGTATAGCACGCCTGCTGCACCCGCAGCCATCCCACCGATGATGAAGGTGATTACAATCATCCGATCAATGTCAATCCCCATGAGCGAGGAGACTTCCTTATCTTCAGAGACCGCCCGGATGGCTTTACCAATCCTGGTGCGTTGGATAAAACAATAGAGGGCAATCATTAGTAGAGCAGCCGCTAAGATGACCACTGCCTGAAACTTTAAAATCCGAAACCCACCAACCCACCATTCTCCTTCAAGGAGCTTCACAGTGGGATAGGCTTGGAAGCCAGACCCATAGAGCCCCCGAAAGGTGTATTGAAGGAAAAAGGAGGCTCCAATCGCTGTAATCAGGGGGACAAGACGGGGCGATGTCCTAAGGGGACGGTAGGCAATCCGCTCTAATAGAACAGCGATGAGGGTTGAGGTGGCCATGGAGACCAAAAAGAGGATGATTAGGCTGAGTATGGGCTGTCGATCCAGAAAACCTGAGGAGTAGAAGGCAGCGGCGACAAAGTATGCCGTATAAGGTCCACTCATAAAAACTTCACTGTGGGCGAAGTTGATCATCCGTAAGATCCCATAGACCATGGTATAACCCATTGCGATAAGGGCATAGATGCTTCCTTGAGCCAGACCGAAGACAATGAAATCAAACCAGTGGCGAGGGCTATAACGACCTTCGGAAATAGTGGCGGTGCCCCCCCAGATAATTAACAATAGAATGCTCCCCCCAATAAACCACATGATGAGATCAGTTGGGGAGATTCTTTCTTTCCAGCGTTGAAGCATAAAAACGGATCTTAAATCCCCTCGCCCTTTTTACCCAAAGGGAAAAAGGGCGAGGTTAATGATTTTTATGGTTTGAGACTCTCCTGTTTAAACAGGATTCCCTAAATAGTGTTTATAGGAAGAGCGGTTTTACTTTTTTACAGGCTTCTTCTCCACCGGTTTCTCTTTTGAAGGTGGTTCTTTGATGTAAGGCGCCCAGAAAGGTTTATCAGGCATCTCAAGTTTTTTTACATTTTCAGCCCGGGTAATATAAACCGCAATTCTTGGATCGGCGCAGTCTCCATAGGGATCACAGGTGAGTGTACCCGTCAGTCCCTTGTGATGCTTTGTTGCGTATAGAGCATCACGGAGGGCCTTTCGTCCGATGTAGAGTGTTCCATCAGGTGCCTTTTTAGCGACCTTCTCAATGGCAGAAAAGATTATCATGGCTGCATCATAGGCATGGGCATGAAAGACCGAAAGGGGCTTTTCGCCGTACTTCTTCTGATGTTTCTCGAGAAACGCTTTATAGCCTTCAGCGAAGGCTGAGAAATCAGGACTGGAGTGATACATCCCGATGGCCGCCTCACCTGCAGCCTTATAAAAGTCAGGCGAGAAGAGGCCGTCCGCCCCCATCAGATAGACCTTCTCTAAGCCTGAAATCTCTTTCACCTGGCGGGTTACATGGCCCCCCGCAGCAATGAAGATAGGATAGTAGATCATTTCTGGTTTGCCGGTTGCTATCTTCGTGAGCATAGGTCTCATGTCCGTATCGGTAGGGGCCACTGCCTCTTGAGAGGTGATTGTCCCGCCCAGCTTCTTGAATCTCTCTGCAAAGACAGCCTGCAGTTGCTCCGCATATGGACTTCCATCATGAATGGTGGCCGCTTTCCTTACCTTTAAATATTTGAAGGCAAACTCCGCTGCTACCGCACCCTGAACTTTATCATTATGGGCGGTTCTTAAATAACCCTCATATTCCTTCCCACGCCTGGGAGAGGTCAGTTCTGGAGCGGTATTGGAAGGTGAAACCGTTACAATGCCTGCCTTCCATAGAATGGGTGCTCCTGGCCTTGCCTCACTTGAGCAGGTAGAGCCAATCGCTGCGACAATGGTAGGGTCTGCAGCAAGTTTTGTGGCAGCAGCCTGTCCTCCTTCTGCGTTGCAACCTGTATCCTGAACCGTCAGTTTAATTGGGAAGCCAAGAATCTTTCCTCCCCTGTCTTCAATGGCAATCTCAACCCCACGTTTTGAATCGATGCCCAACGATGCCTCTGAACCTGCAACAGCCAACCAACAGGCGATATGGATGGGTTCATGGGGTTTGATCTTGATCACGCCGATCTCATCCTTATAGGGAAGAGTGGCCTGCCTGGATTGGGCTAATAGGAGAGTAGAATCCATAAAAACCACCACGAAAAAAATGAGTGTGAGAGGAAGTAATCTTTTCATAAAAACCTCCTGGTATAGGGATTAAGGATTTAAAGAAATTTCTCTTTTTTTCTCCTCTTTGAAAAAGAGGGGTCAGGGAAGATTTTGTCAATCATAAATAACGAAAAAATCGGCTAATGACAAGGGATTTTTAAATTCAATCTTTTTCACGATGACACCACCTTAATATCTCTTTAAGGGAAAGGGTGTTCAGGATATCTTTGGCCTCAAGCCACCCCCTTCTTGCAACTGCAACCCCCAGGCTCATCATCCACAACTGATCCAGATGGTGGGCATCAGTTCCAATCGCCACCCGGATTCCCATCTCTTTGGCCTTTCGGCAGTGGATATCATCTAAATCGAGGCGTTCAAAATAGGCATTGATCTCCAGGGCCTTCCCATATTTTCTGGCTGCCTCCATGATCTCATCCATATCCACCTCATAAGGGTCTCTTGAGCCCAATAACCTCCCAGAGGGATGGGCAAGGAAATGGACATAAGGATTCTCCAGGGCCTTCACAATCCTTTTTGTCATCTTTTCTCTATCCTGTTTGAAGCCACTATGAATGGCAGCCACCACTAAATCCAACCTTTTAAGAACTTTATCAGAAAGATCTAACCTCCCCTCTGCAAGGATATCAACCTCTGTTCCTTTTAAAATTTGGAAACCTTTCAGTTTCTCATTCAACCGGTCGATCTCCTCCATCTGTTTTAGCAATCTCGTTTCGTCAAGACCATGGGTAATCTTGAGAGACTTTGAGTGATCGCAGATTGCCACATAGTGATAACCCCTTTTTTGAGCCATCTTGGCAATTTCCTCAATGGAGGAAGAGCCATCGCTCCACTTAGAATGAACATGGAAATCTCCTTTAATCTCGGTTTCCTTGACCAGTTTTGGAAGGGATTTTGTCTGCGCCGCTTCAACCTCTCCCCGGTCTTCTCGAAGTTCAGGCTCAATCCAGGCCATCCCGAGGGCCTGGTAGACCTCCTCTTCTTCCCTTCCCCCAATCTTCTTTTCTCCCTTAAAGACCCCATATTCATTAATCTTGATCCCTTTTGCCTTTGCAATTCCTCTGAGGTGGATGTTATGGGCTTTGGATCCGGTGAAATATTGAAGGGCAGCCCCAAAGGAATCTTCCTCCACCACACGAAGATCAATCTGCACCCCTCCCTCCACAATCACAGAGGCCTTCGTCTCTCCAGAGGCAAGGATTTCTTTGACTTCAGGAAGATGGGTGAAGGCATGTATAATCTTCTCATGATTGGGGCCAGTGGCCAAGATGTCAATATCTCCGATATTCTCTTTCATCCTCCGGAGGGAACCTGCCCATTGAATCTTTTCTGAACCTGTCTTTTCCCTCAACGCCTCCACAATCCGTTTGGCCACAGGAAAGGCAATCCCAAGATTCATTCTTCCCTTACTCTGCTTGAGGAGTTGAATTCCACGTTTGATGTTGTCAACCTTTTTCTCCCCAATCCCAGGGAGGCCAATGAGGGAGCCATCTTCCAAGGCCTTCTCCAGTTTTGAAAGGGTATCAATTCCTCTCTCTTTATGGATCATTGAGAGGGTCTTGGGTCCCATTCCAGGGATTTCCATAATGGCAATCAATTCATCGGAAATCCCCTTTTTAACCTCCTCGTATTTGGAGATCTTTCCGGTCTTGAGATACTCCACAATCTTTTCAGCCATCCCTTCTCCAATCCCTGGGATGTTTTTCAATCTTCCACTCTCGGCAATCTCTTCAATATCTTGGGTGAGATCGCCAAGGATCCGGGAGGCCTTCCGATAGGCACTGATCTTAAAGGGGTTCTCTCCCTTAAATTCCAAAACGTCCGCCATCTTCTCAAAGAGATCTGCCAATTCTTTATTCTTCATAATTTAACCCCTCCAAGGTTCCCTTAACCTTTTCTTCCTTCCAATAAACAGAAGGGAGAAGAGGATTCTCCAAATTTGAGATAATGTTTGAGGCAGATCCTAAAATTCTCAACGACATCTTTCTTACTGTTCACAATGAAGATCCGATGCTGAACGTGAAAGAGTTCCTCGAACAACCTTTCCACAGGATAGAGCCTTTTGGATTCCTCCCCAAATCTTCTTTCCAATTCTTCTTCGAAGAGGACGACTAATTTGTCTTTCATCCTCAGTTGGGTATCATTGAAGAGGATAGCTACTTCCGGCAGAAGGTCCTCAAGCCTGGAGAAGAAGGTAGAGATTTCGCTTTGTTCCACCCCTTTGGGAGGAGAGGACTTCACTTCCACATAGAGAAGCCTCTGGTTCCAGGAGGCAATGACATCATAATCCCCTCCTGAGTGGGTTTTCTTCACACTTACCCCATAGAGGGCAGGAGAGGCAAACTCCTTCTTAAACATTTCGGCAATAAACCATTCAAGGGTAGGGCCGAAACTATAAAGCGAAGAGACCCGGGTATGGTAAGCTCCTCTCCCATTCTTTTCAATTACTCCCATCTCATAGAGGCGCTCACAATATCCTTTAACCACTTTTGGAGAGCAGTAGTGGGTCAAATCTTTAATTTGAAATCGTTCGTGGTGTTTGATCATATCCCTCAGAACCAGGCGGAAAGAGTATCTTTTCATCATCTCATAAAATTGGCTCTTTTGAGAATCGGTAAGATCGGGGGGAAAGAAAAGTCTATCCACAGGGTTTTTTCTAAAGACCTCAATCCCTCTCATCTTTAGCCTGTTCTCGACAGGAGTAGAATCCTCTGAGAGAAGGTTCTTAATCGACTCGATCTCCTGGGAGAGAAGGAAAACCCTCTTTTTGAGCTGCCGAATCGCTCCTTCGACTTTTTTAATCTCCACTTAAAACCCTCGATAGAGACGGAACCGTTTAGCCAGTTGGATGGCCTCCAGATACTCCTTGTAAGTGATCCGGCGGTTGATTTCGAGGAATTCATCGGCCTTATACTCAGGCCGGTATTGGTCCATAATATTGACATAGGAATGGATGGAAATCTCTTCAGCGATAAACCTGAGGACCTCTTCAGAGGAGGCGACACCATTGGGCATGACCAGATGTCTGACCAAAAGTCCCCTTTCAGCAATCCCTATGGAATTGGTTCGGAGGTCCCCCACCTGCCGGTGCATCTCCTTAAGCACTTTTTTTATAACCTCCGGATAGTCCGGGGCGTTGGAGTAGCGTTTTGCAAATTTTTCATCCATGTATTTGGCATCGGGCATATAGATGTCCACAATGCCATCTAAAAGTTGAATCACCTCCATCGATTCATATCCAGAGCAGTTGTAGACGATGGGTATTCGTAGCCCCTTCTCGATGGCCTCAGGAAGAGAGGCTACAATCTGGGGGACATAGTGAGTGGGAGTGACGAAATTAATATTATGACAGCCTATCTCCTGAAGCCTGATCATCATGTTGGCCATCGTTGAGGGTGTGATGAGTTTGCCTCTTCCAAGATGACTGATGTCATAATTCTGGCAGAAGATACAGCGGAGGTTGCAATGGGTAAGAAAGATGGTCCCTGAGCCATGGACGCCCACCAGAGGGGGCTCTTCCCCGAAATGGGGAAAGGCACTGGAGACCATCAGTTCAGAACCTGCCTTACAATATCCAAGCTCTCCTTCCAGTCGATTGATCCCGCACCTCCTTGGACAGAGGTGACACTCTTTTAAAAAATCCCGAAGGAGGGAGATCCGTCTTTGAAGTTCCCCCTTTTCATAAAGACTGATAAAGGATGGAGTGAAGGCCATACCAATAATAAATTACCATAAAATTTATTCTAATTCTATGGAGGGTTTTTATGGGAAACTAAGAGAAAAAATAAGGGGGCCTCCCTGATCGGAGGCCACTTCCCCCTTTAGGCTAAAGGGTGTGGTAGATACTGATGACACTCTTAAAGAAGTTGGAAGGGATGTGTTCCTTCCTCTCTAAGAGTTCTCTGACATACGTAGGTCCATAATTATAGGCCGCTAAGGCAATCCTCAGGTCTTTGAAATCGAGAATCAAAGTCGAAAGATAATAGATTCCTATCTTGATGTTGAGAGAAGGGTTAAAAAGGGTTCTATCTCCCCTCCATTCAATACCCAGTTCATTAGCAATGGATTGGGCCACATAGGGCATCACCTGCATCAACCCCTTTGCCCCTTGTTCAGAGACCGCCCAGTTCCGAAACGAACTTTCAATGGCAATAAGGGCCAGGATGAATTTGGGGTCATGCTGGTAACGTCTGGCCTCCTCATAGAGGACCTCTGCCAACTCCTTTCTAGTCACCTCTGCAAGGTCAGTGGGGTGTTTTTCCATAACCCTGAGGATTTCCTCAATAGCCTTCTCCCTATTATAGGGATTTGGGGAAAAAGAGGAGAGAAGAAAGGAGAGGGTAAATATTAGAAAAAAGAGGGAAATTTTGAGGGAAATCTGGAAAACCCTTCGTTTATACCTTTTTTTAGAATGGGGGGGATGCCCCGTCCGTATCGGCGGCTCTTTAAGTTCCATACCCAACCTCCTTGTGAAATATATTCACATTTTACCTGATTAGGTATGGTTTTGTCAAGAATGAATCACGAGATTTCTCAAAAGTCCAGAAGTCTCAGGTTAAACTGATTTCAAATCGTTCAATTTGAAAAATAATAAAAGGGAAGAGAAGAGGATAAGGGTGGGGAGTCGCCGGTCCTAACCCCTATAGAATTTTCTGATGGAAAACCTAATTTCAAGAAATTCCTTAATTTTTCAGGCTTCTGCCTCAGTTTACTGAGTCAAACATCAATTTTAGACCATAAAGGAGTTGGCCCTTTGTAAATGGTTTGGTCATATAGTAATTGGCCCCAAGGTTATATCCCTCAAACATATCAGTGTCTTCATTTTTAGCGGTCAGGACAATCACGGGTAAGGACTCAGTCTCAGGGTTTGCCCTTACCTCCTTTAAAACCTGCCACCCGTCCTTTTTGGGCATCAAAACATCGCAGATCAAGAGGTCAAAGCGGTCTTTACTCAATTCTTCAATGGCCTGTTCGCCGTTAGAGGCTTCCTTGATCTCATAACCCAATTTTGATAGGTGAATTTTTAAAAACTTTCGGATTACCTCTTCGTCATCAACAATCAAGATCTTCTTTCCCATGGTTCATCCCTCCTGACTGGAAATTTTATGGTGAAGGTTGTCCCTACATTTTCCTTGCTTTCTACCTGAATCGTTCCTTCATATTTAGTAACAATTCGGTAGGCAATATTTAAACCAAGTCCTGTCCCCTCACCTGTCTTTTTAGTCGTAAAGAAAGGATCAAAAATTTTATGGAGATGCTTTTGTGGAATCCCCATTCCATTATCACTCACCTTTGCTTCGACCCAACCTGGTAGAGAACGAGTGGAAAGGATCAATTCCCCTCCCTTTCCGTTCATGGCCTGAAAGGCATTGGTAATCAAATTGGTAAAAACCTGTTGAATCTCACCCAGATTAGCCTCTATCTTTTCAAGAGGCTGAAATTTCTTGGTCACCTCTATTTGCTTGGTTTTTGTAGCCAGTTGAACCATCCTTAAAGAATCCTCCAGGACCTCGTTAAGATCGATTGGAGTCACCTCCCCATCCTTTGCAATACGGGAATAAGACCTTAATCCTTTGACGATTTCGTTGATTCTTTGTGCACAATTAAGAATATCCATCAGGTAGCCCTTGGCGTTATCCATATTTTCCTCCTCCATGGCAATCTCAGCCATCCCGATGATTCCACTAAGAGGATTGTTGATTTCATGGGCCACCCCTGAAGCCAAAACTCCTATGCCAGCAAGTTTCTCCGATTGGATTAACTGTTCCAGAAGTCGTTGTTCTTCAGTGATATCCTGGGTGTATTCAATGAGGGAGAGGATATTCCCTTTTTCATCCAGAATTGGATAGGAGAAGATGCGGAGCGTTTTATCGAGTTCAGGAATCTTCATCACTGAAGAAGAGGGTTGCCTGCTTTGAAGGGTATCAGAGACTGGACATTTCTCACAGGGGAGGGACCTTTGATAATAGACTTCAAAACATTTTCTGCCGATGAGATCTCTATAATCGACACAGTAGTTTTTCGTCACTGCTCTATTGACACGAAGTATCTGGTAATCGGGAGCCTGGATGGAAAGTTGATCTTGAATCCCATCGAAGATGGCTTCGAGGTTTCTCTTGCTTTCTCTAATCTTCTTTTCAAGTCTTCTCTGCTCTGTGAGATCCCGGAAAATCACTTGATAAAAAGACTCATCCCCTAAATCGATCTTATTGGTGGAGAGGTCCACCTCTATCTGGTTTCCATCTTTTCTCAAAATGGCAAAAGAGTCTGTCCTCGCCTCTCCCTTCTCATCCACTTCCTCAAAGTAATTTAAGACCATTTCTTTTTGACTTGGGCTGAATAGATTGGAAATTTCTTTCCCCAGCAATTCCTTCTTTAAATATCCTGTGACGCGTTCTACCTCTCGATTGACATCGGCCACCTGGAGTTGAGGATTCCTGAGGATGATGATCCCATCGTTGGCATTCTCAAAAAGGCCTCGATACTTATCTTCGGAGATGCTAAGTTCCTGGTGTTTTTCCATCGAAAAGGTTTGAACAAGATACCCATAGAAGGCAGTCATAATGAAGATAAAGGGAATTCGGAGAATGTAACTATTCATACTTTCTGAAGTTAAAAGCCCCCATGAGTAAAGGAGAAATCCATAGAGGAAGGCGGTCATTCCACCCATGAACATCAACAATTTAAAATTTCTGCTCAGGGAGGCAAATATGATGATCAAGAAGAAGACCAGATAAAAATCCGTAGTCACCTTCTCCGAAAGATACATTCCAAATGAGACGATTCCGGTATCGATGAGGATCAGGGGATAGAAGAACCTTGGATTATAGAACCAAGTCTTTGGAAAAAAACTAAGTATAATATTGGAAGTGATATAAAAAAGAATAAGAAGGATGCTTAATTGTTGGTCTGAAACCCGACCTTGACCAAAAATTATAAGATAACAGGTGACAATAATGGCTGTCCAACGAAGCAGTAAAATTACTTTTTTTCTGTCTTTATCTTTTATCATAAACCTATTTAAAATAATTGAGCAAAAACCATACCAATTTTATGTATTATTTCAATCTATTCATAAGTATTTGGAATTTTTTAATAAATAATATTTCTCACATCCTTTAATCTTAATTTTATTAAATGAAAAATTGCCTATTTCCCCTTTTTTTGACATTTTGTCACTTATAATTATTCTTGGGTAAATGCGAGGGTTAAGATAAAGTCTATATATGGGCTGAAAAACAGGAGAGATAAACCAAAGAAAACATAACCGATGGAGTACATTTTCTAAACAATTTTTATTGACACTCAATTCCTTAATGTTTAAGATGTTAGAGAGAAAAGTGTTAAAATTGAAACTTGTGGGGAATTTAAGATGATTGTCTATAAGGTCTTCAGCAAGAATTATGAACTTAGAAAAGGGGACTTTATGGGGATGCTCATAGAGAGGAGGAAAAACCTTAGAGGAATGACACAGATTGAATCTGGGTTGAGATGGGCAAGACGAATTTTTGGGGATAAAGTGAAGGATAAGCATTCGATTTTTGTTGTGCCCAGTGAGTTGGACTTGAAACATAACGCCAGGTGGCTTATTGAAAAAGGAATTTTTACCAAAGAAGAGTTTTTGGAGATGATGAAGGTGATCGACCTGGGGATCAAGATCAGTTAATTTCAAATTTTGCTTTTCTACGGAATGTTAAGGGCGACCGGTTTATTAAGAAAAAGGATTTTATGTCAAAAGAGTTAAAACTTCCGAAGCCAAATATAAAAGGTCTGATATCCATCGAAGAAGCACTCAATAAAAGGAGATCGGTGAGAGATTATAAAAAAGGACCCTTGAGTTTAGAAGAGGTCTCCCAACTCCTTTGGGCAGGTTCAGGTAAAAATCTTTATCGTAGGACAACCCCTTCCGCAGGGGCGACTTATCCCCTGGAGCTCTATCTGGCGGTAGGAGAGGTTGAGGGCCTGAACCCTGGGCTCTATCACTACTCCAGTTCAAGACATAGTCTTGAACTGGTGGGGGAGCAGGACCTTCGGAAAGGGCTGTGCCGGGCTGCCCTGGAACAGAGAATGATTGAAAGGGCCCCCGTTAGCATCCTCATTACTGCAGAGGTTTCAAGGACAACCGCTCATTATGGTCAAAGAGGGGTTCGATATGTCCATATGGAGGTGGGCCATGTGGGGCAAAATATTTCTCTTCAAGCGGTTGGCTTAAATTTGGGCACAGTAATGATAGGGGCCTTTGATGATAGAGAAGTCAAGGAGGTTCTTGGAATTAAGGAAGAGCCCCTCTATATCATCCCAGTAGGGAGAATGGAGAAGGGGCAAACTTAAGATTTAAATTGGATTGCCTTTTAATCCGATGGATTCAGCGACTTCTTGCATTCCCTTAATCGTATCCTCAATGACTTCATCCAGGGAGAGATGAAGCATCTCTGCTCCTTTTTCAATCACAGCTCGGTTCACCCCTGCTGCAAATCTCTTATCCTTCCATTTGTTTTTTACGGATTTGACCTGAACATCGAGAACACTTTTTGAGGGACGAATGAGAGCCGTGGTGGCCACAAGCCCTGTAAGTTCATCGATGGTATAGAGATATTTCTCCAGATCGGTCTCTGGGGTGAGATGAGAGAAGCCCCCCCATCCGTGAGAGACAGCCGCCCGTATATATTCTTCAGGCCATCCCTCTTCTCTAAGAATTTCTTCAGTTTTTGCGCAATGCCTCTCAGGAAACTTTTCATAATCGAGGTCGTGGATCAGACCAATGATCCCCCATTTCTCCTCATCCTCTCCTCGCTTCCGTGCGATGTAACGCATCACCCCCTCCACCGCATAGGCATGTTTTCGAAGGCTGTCGCTTTCATTATATCGATGAAGAAGTTCTAAAGCCTCTTTCCGTGTAGGTACCCTTTCTTCCATGATCTCCACCTTTAAAATCCAGCCCTTATCCGATTAATCGAAATTAAGGAGGAACTAAACGGAATCTTTGGTTTTTTACCTTATAATTTATCCTATGGAAAATCAAGTGGCTTTTTCGAATCGATGGGATCATTCCCATTTATTTAATACCAATCCGGTAAGGAGTTTTGGATAAAAGTAGGTGGATTTGGGGGGCATTCTCGTTGAAGTGTATGCGGCTTTTTCAATATCCTCGACCCGCGTCGGATTCAGAAAAAAAACTGCTTCGAACTCTCCTTTATTCACTCGTTCAAGGGCTCTTGCAATATCCATCTCATATCCAATTTCAGCAGTCCTGATGATCTTCTTGAATACCATTTCATGGAGGATGATCACATCGATATCTCTCAGGTTAGGATGGAGATCTGAGAGATCGTATCCCCTATAGGTAAGGAGATGCCAATCCTTTTCCCCCCTCATGAAGAAGCCAAAGACATTCTTTTTGCCGGAGAGCCTTTGGAGGATGTCGAAATCCTTCGAGATTGTTTCGATCTCAAAATATTTAGAAAGCCTGACGAGGATGTCCTTGGGAACTTCCTTGATGAGCCGATGAGTCGGAAGGATGGTGATTCCCTCATCCCCCATATTGGTGAGAAACATGAGGGTGTAATCATAAGGCTTTCTGTTCGAAGAGAAAGTCTCCTTTTTCGACATTTCTTTCCAGTATTCAAAGGAGGTCTCGTATCGGTGATGTCCATCCGCAATAAAAATAGATTTGTCAGCGAGTTCCTGTTTGATCATCTCTATTTTTTCGACTTGATCGATTGGCCAAATCCGGTGAATATTTCCATGGGAATCTGAAGCCCGGAGGTAAGGCTTTGTAAGAATTATTTGGGAGAGGACCGAGGATATTCCATCGCCTGAACTTTTGTAGAGCGAAAAGATAGGGCTGGTGTTGGCCTCACAAACTTTCAACAGGTTCAGCCTGTCCTGCTTGGGATTGGAGTGAGTGCATTCATGGGGGTAAATGCTCCCCTTACCCAATTCTTCGAGTTTTACCAGTCCTATAAATCCAAGGGTTCGCTTTCTGATTCCATGAATCGTATAGGCCATCTCATAGGCATAAAAGGAGGGTCGAGGGCTTCGAATGAGAACTCCGTCTTTTGTCCAGAGATCAAGCAGTCTCCTGGCACGCGTATATTTGTTTTCAGTTCCATCATCCCCAGGTTCCTCTTTGCCACAATCTATTCTCACCACGTTGTAGGGGCTCTTGGCATATAATGATCGTTGCCACTCAGGGGTAATAATATCATAAGGAGGAGCAAGGACATCCTCAATGGAAACCTTAGAGACATCATATAGAAGTCCTTTAAATGGAATAATCTCTGCCATGGGTTTGAGGTTTTAATATCTTGTTGAATCTGGGGTGTTTCAGGAGGATGATAATCCCTTCTTAAAAATTTGGATAAAATTAGCATAGTGTAACGAGAAAAGCAAGGGTTCAAACATCAAATTTTTGAATTTTTTAAGGTCACACGAATTGCTTTAACGCTAAGACAAAGAGGGATCAATTCGGTTTCAATGAAGAAGAAATCTAAAAGAGAATAAGAAGGGGGTTTTAAATGGTCGGGGCGAGCCGATTTGAACGGCCGACCTCCTGCTCCCAAGGCAGGCGCGCTAACCAGTCTGCGCTACGCCCCGAAATCTTAAACTACAACCACCAAACAATAAAATCTGAATACCTATCACCTAAATTGAGCGATTCTTTTTGAAAACTTCTTTGGCGACAGGCTTCTATTTATTTTTATAATCACCCAAAGGGTGATATGTAGCGCAAGGCTTTAGCCTTGCTTGCCCGACGCAGGCAGGCTTCAGAAGCAACCCTAAAGGGTTGCGCTACAATGAAATTTAAGAAAATCGCTCAATTTAGGTATCAATAACCACTTATGAAATGGAAGTATATGCGATTCAATTTGAACGGCACCCTTCCCGATAAGATCGGGACGCGCTAACCAGTCTGCGCTACGCCCCGATTTATAACCAATACCCAATTGGCAAATTCCAATCTCCAAGTGAACTATCCCGCAGCAGAGCTGCGGAGCAGCCAAATTCTCAAAAAAACTTCCTCCCCCTTCGAGGGGGGGATTGAGGAGAGGTGACTACAGAATAATTTCCCCTCACCCTGACCCTCTCCCCCCAGGGGAGAGGGGAGGACATTCATCCCCCAAAAGAGCTGGGGAGTATTCTGACACTTTTTTATAATATCCAATAACCCAACCTTAGTCTACCGTGAAAATTCAATGGAATCGGACAGGGATGTCGGAGAAAATCTTATAGCGGAAACCTTAGCTTGCCCCCTAACTCGAAGCATCCAATTAGAAATTGGGAGGACTCTCCTGGCATTGGCGAAGTGACCTTTAAAAAATGATCCTTCCAGATCGTCCGCTTTATAAGATTTTCGGAGATATTCCTGTCCGATCACCCGATCTTCCCCACGCTTTAGTGAGGCATTACCTATTTTATAAAATAATGGTCATTGGAGAGGGGTGATTATTCTTCTCAGTTTCCTTAGGGCCTTTCCCCGATGGCTGATCCTGTTCTTCTCCTCGATGGAAAGTTCTGCCATGGTCTTGCCATGGCGTGGAAGAAAAAAGAGTGGATCATATCCAAATCCCTTTTTCCCAACCTCCCTCAGTCCAATCCTCCCCGGACACGATCCTTCTACAATCGTCTCTCTTCCATCTGGGGAAACTAAGGCTAACACACATCTAAATCTTGCTTTTCTTTTCGATGGAGGAATCCCTTCCATTTCTTTCAGAAGTTTTCGGTTATTGTCTTCCGTAGAAGCCTTCTCTCCAGCAAATCTGGCGGAATAAGGACCTGGCAATCCTTTCAAGGCCTCTACCTCTAAACCCGAATCATCAGCGAGAGTCCATATTCCAAAGTATTGTGAATAGAACCTTGCTTTTTTCAGGGCATTCTCAGTAAAGGTCTTTCCATCTTCTTTGACTTCTGGGATATGGTCTGGATAATCGTTTAGAGAATAAAGACGAATCCTTAACCCTCTTAGCGCCTTTCGAATTTCACGGACCTTTCCCGGATTTTTTGTAGCAATCAACAACTCTAATGGCTTATTAATGTTAGCCCTTCCCTTCTAAAACCCTTCTTTGAATTTTTGTAAGTTCCTTTATCCCTTTTTGGGCCACTTTTGTCAACTCATCCATCTCTTTTTTTGTAAACGTGGCGATCTCCGCTGTTCCCTGGATCTCCACAAACTTTCCGCTTCCGGTCATGACCACATTCATATCCACTTCCGCCCTTGAATCCTCCTCATAATTTAAATCCAATAAGATTTTGCCTCCCACCTTCCCCACACTCACAGCCGCCACCGAATCTCTGACAGGAACTTTTTCAATCATTCCCAATCGAATCATCTTTCGAAAGGCATCGACTAAAGCCACATAGGCTCCTGTAATGGAGGCGGTCCTTGTTCCGCCATCCGCCTGGATGACATCACAGTCTATCCAGATGGTCCTTTCTCCAAATGCCGTGAGATCGGTCACAGACCTTAGAGACCTTCCAATCAATCTCTGAATCTCAAAAGCCCGGCCATTGCCTCCTCCCCTCTCTCTCGGGGTACGCGTATGGGTAGACCGAGGAAGCATGGAGTATTCTGCAGTGATCCAACCCTTTCCCGTATTTCTTAAGAAAGGGGGAACCCTCTCTTCCACGCTGGCTGAGCAGATGACCTTCGTCTCCCCCATTTCAATGAGGACAGACCCTTCTGCATGTCGTAAATAGTCTCTTATCATCTTAACGGGTCTTAAAGTTCGAAGCCCCCTTCCATCTGAACGGACCATCGATTTCTCCATTAAAAATATTCACAAAAAAAGACTTAAAAGTCAACCTTATCCGACCTGCCTCTTACCCAGGAAAGAAGAATTGCTATCAAACCAAAGAGGAGCATCAATTTCCAGACCTCTTGAATCCCTTCAAGTGGAGGGATCCGTCGGGTTGAGTTGGATAAGGCCTCAGGGAGTCTGAACGTAATCACCATTTCCGCGAAGGCAACTCCAACCATTAAACCAAGGTTCCTTGAGAAGGCCAATAGACTAGAGGCTACCCCCACATATTCTCGTGGTAGAGAGCCGATAATTGCGCTGTTATTGGCAGGGTTGAAAAGTCCAATTCCAATGCCAAGAACGATCTGCCTCCAGATAATCTCAAAGGGACTGGCATTTGTCTTTAAAAAGATGAAGGAAAACACAGTAAAAGAGGTCAGAAATAACCCGATGGTTGCGGGAACTCGAACTCCCACGTGATCAGAGATTCTTCCCCCCAGAGGGGCCATGACCATTACCGTGAGAGAGACCGGGAACACGAGCATTCCCACTTCAGAAGGGGAGTATCCCATGATGTTTTGAAGAAAGAATGGAAGGACGAAATTATGAGACCCGTTCATCCAGAAGGAGAGAAGCCCTGCTCCCAGAGAGGAGAGAAAGAGCCTTCTTTTGAAAAGATGAAGGTCTAAAAGTGGGGTGGGAGACTTTATTTCCACAATAATAAATAGACCTAAGCAGAAAAGACTTAAGAAGATCCATCCTAAACCCATTCGATTAATAAAAAGAAGGAGGGACGAGAGGAAGAAAAAGAGCAGGATTGCTCCCAACACATCCACCTTTAAGAGACTCTTATTACTCTCCTTGGCCAAAAATTTTGAGGAGAGGAGGATTCCAATTGCACCAATGGGGAGATTGATGAAGAATACAGATCGCCATCCCAAATGTTCTACCAAGAACCCTCCGAGGATAGGGCCAGTGATAAAGCCCACCGAGACGATGGAGCCAAGGATGCCCAGCGCCTTACCCCGCTCTTCCTCTGGGTAGGCGGTGGTGAGGATGGCTGGGCCAATGGCCATGAGAGCAGAGGCACCTAAACCCTGAAGCATCCTTGAACCAATAAGATAGGAAATCGAAGGGGAAAGTCCACAGAAGGCCGAGCCCAGGGTAAAGGTGAAAAACCCAAAGAGATAAATCCTTCTCTGGCCAAAGAGATCGGAAAGTTTTCCCATCAGCAAAAGACAGCCTGTGATTATGATGAAATAAGCCATCACCACCCAGGCTACAGCCTTCAGATGGGTGTTTAAAGATTGAGTGATTGTAGGAAGTGAAATATTCACAATGCTCGCATCAAGGGTGGACATGAAGACTCCGATGGAGACGTTCAGGGTTACCCAACCACGTGGTTTCATTTCTAAACCCATAGGTTTCTTTTTAAGAAATTTAAACTTAAACCTTATAGGAAAGTTTTGGCCAACTTTAACTCAATTCTCGATGGTGATTCAAGAGGTTGAGAAATTCTTTCAACCCAAATTCATCGAGGCCTATATTGAAACAGGAAAGAAAAGTGGTTATTATTTTTGGGTCTTCGTGAGTTTGAGGAAAGAGAATCGTTTGAAGGAGTGAGGATATGACGAGAGAGAATCAGGAAAAAAAATTTAAAGGAGCGTCCAAATATGTGCTCGATGAGGAACTGGCAAAGATCGTTAATATCTCGATAGCTTTGGAGATGCCCCTCCTGCTCAAAGGAGAGCCAGGGACGGGGAAGACGATGTTGGCCCATGCAATTGCAGAGGCCTTTCAGATGAGACTCATTGTTCTCAATGTCAAATCCAACATGAAACTGGTCGATGCCCTTTACCAGTATGATACGTTGACCCGCCTCAATGACAGTCGCTTTGGAGACTCTAAAAGAGACGTGAGCAATATTGAAGAATATATCAGGATGGGGAAGATTGGGCAGGCCTTTGTCTCAGAGGAGAGGGTGGTTCTTCTGATCGATGAGATCGACAAGGCGGATACCGACTTTCAAGACGATATGCTCGATGTCCTTGATCAGATGGAGTTTGATATCATTGAGATTGACAAGACCATCAAAGCCAAACATCGACCCATCATCATCATTACCTCCAATGCAAAGAAGGACCTTTCGGACCCATTCCTGGGTCGTTGCAACTTTCACCACATTGCTTTTCCGGAACCCGAAATGATGCGAAGGATCATTCAGGCTCACTTCCCTTCCATTGATCGAGAATTACTCGAAAGCGCAGTCAGAACCTTTTATCGACTCAGGGAGATCAAGGGGATTGAAAAGAAACCCGCTACCCGTGAGCTGATCAACTGGATCAGGGCGCTCAGGGCGGACCCTGACTTTAAAGTAAAGGATTTGATCAAAGGAGAGGTTCCTTACTTAGGAGTCCTTTTTAAGAAGAGTCCAGACTATGTGATTGCCCAGAATGCAGTGGCGAGGTTTAGGGTATAACTTATGAAGCCCCAAATGCCAAGCACCGATAACCAAATAATGACCGAAATTCCAACAATCAAATTAAAGAGACCTGTTTGGTGATTGGAATTCATTTGGGGGTTAGAATTTGGTGATTGGGATTTTCTCGTATGTTTATTGATTTCTTTTATCTATTAAAAAAAGTAGGCATTCCGGTCTCCCCTACTTCCTTCCTTAGGCTCCAAAAAGCCTTGAGCATGGGGCTCATCAATTCCATTGATGACTTTTACACAGGGGCGCGAGCCATTCTTGTTAAGAGTGAAAGATATTTTGATCTTTATGACCAAGTCTTTGCCCACCACTTCCAGGGCGCAGAACTAAAAGAGCCTTCCGAAATCGAACTCTCAGAGATAGCCCGTGCATTACTTGACGAATGGTTGAAGGATCCCAAAGGTCTTGCAGAGGCTCTCGGGATAGATGAAGCAGAACTAAATAAATTGAGTCCGGAAGAACTCCTCCAGTATTTTCTGGACCGCTTAAAGGAGCAGACCGAGGCTCACCATGGGGGAAGCAAATGGATTGGAACCGGAGGAACCTCACCGGTAGGGCATTCGGGTTATCATCCTGGAGGGATGAGGGTTGGAGGGGTTTCACGAAACAAGTCTGCGGTTAAAGTGGCTCTGGATCGAAGGTATCGTGACTATTCACAGGAAGGGCCCTTGACCCAATCCCAAATCGGTGAGGCCCTGAAGCGATTAAGAAACTTAGTCCCGGTGGGTCCCAAAGATAAAGTGAATATTGATAAAACCATCTATCAAACGATGAAGAATGGAGGAGAGATAGAGATTGTTTTCGATCGGAGCCTGAAGGACCGCCTCAAGGTAATCTTGGCCATTGACAATGGAGGGTGGTCCATGGAACCTTATGTGGGATTGGTTCAGACCCTTTTTAATTATGCCCGGGCTCAATTTAAGGATCTCAAAACCTTTTATTTCCACAATACGATCTATGATTATCTTTGGGAAGATCCACCCAGACGTGCCAAACCCTTTCCCGTCGATGAACTGGTCCGCCTCGATCCAGAAACGAGGTTCATCATCGTCGGGGATGCAAGCATGGCGCCCTACGAATTGATGGCCACCGATGGGTCGATTCATATCGAAGAGAGGTCTGGAAAACCCAGTTATGATCGGCTTCAATTTATTGCCAAAACCTTCCCCCACGCTGTCTGGATTAACCCGGTCATGGCAGACGAATGGCCTTACACCCGCACCATCCAATATATCCGAGAGATCTTTCCCATGTTTGAACTCACCCTCGATGGCTTAGAAAAGGCTGTCACCTATATGATGAGAAAAAATTAATCTTCCCATAGTCCTATGAATCGAACCCACTCATCCTTTTGTTCTTATCTTCCTCTGATTCTTTTCCTTTGGATGTGAGACCCTCCTGACAGGAGTGGGATAATCTCTATGAGGCGTCCTATCGGAGAGGGACGCCTGCCTTTGTGAGTAAGGGAAGGGGATCGATGAAGTGTTTATCCAGGCCCAGTTCTTCTATCCCTAGGCCGAAGGATAACCCCATCAACTGAGTAAAGTAGAGGATGGGAAGGTTGAACGATTCCTTAAACTCTTCTTCAATCTGTTTTTGTCGTGCATCCAGGTTCACATGGCACAGTGGACAGGCGACCACAATGGCCTCTGCTCCCACTCCCTTTGCATTCTTAAGTATCTTTCTGCTTAACTCCAGCGCAATTGGAAGTTGGGTGATTCCAAGGGCCACTCCACAGCATCGTGTTTTATAGGACCAATCGAGTGGAGTGGCTCCAAGAAACTTCATCAATCGATCCATATGAATCGGGTATTCATAATCCTTCGCCTCTGTGATCTTTGGAGGCCGTGTGATAATGCATCCATAATAACAAACCACTTTCAATCCCTTAAGGGGTTGAACCACCTTCGGAGCAATTTGTTGGTAACCTACTTTCTCCACCACTATATTTAAAAGATGATCAATCCTGATTCCATTCAATGGAAGATGAGGGATCTCTCGAGTGAGCTTCTCCCTTAGAGCTGGATCTTCCCTGATGTCCTTTATGGCAACACGCATTCTAAGGAAGCAAGAAGGGCAGGGCGTTGTAATATGTTCAAAACCCTCTTCCCTCATGAGGGCCACATTCTTCAATGGGAGAAGTGTGGATAGGTAATGATCGGTGGAATGGGCAGGGGTCGTTCCACAACACCCCCATCCTTCTGGCTCATGGAGGGGAAGCCCAAGTTGATTAAATACAGCCCGGGTGGAGAGATCATATTCTTTTGAAGTCCCATGAAGACTGCAGCCTGGGAAATAGGCGATTCCATCCCTTGGCCCGCTTCCCTGGGTCTTAAACTTGGGTTTCCCAATTGAAGGAAAGATTTTCAACTTTCCATTTTTAAACATCTTTAAAGCCATAGGAAGATCATTTTTCAAGACCTGCTTCGTGTTGAGTTGACCCTTGATCCATTGACGGAGGTAAATCTCTCCCATCAACCCTGCTTCATACATTCTTCCAAACCACCTGATCCCTCGAAGGGCCGATTGATAGAAGAGAGGAACAGAAGGAACCTTCGATTCAATTCCCTCCTTCTGGGCCATGATTTTGAGTGCATCCATAATCCGGGTGATATTGATATCGTGGGGACAGCGGGTAGCACAGGTCTCGCACATCGCACAGAGCCAGATGGTCTTTGAATGAAGAACCATCTCCTTTTGGCCCAGTTGAATCGCCCTCATCACCTGATTAGGAGCGAGGTCGAAGTGTTCGACCACAGGACAACCCGATGAACATTTCTGACACTGATAACAGAGAAAGACGTTTTCTCCGGTCTCTTTGCGGATGGTTTCAGCAAAATCACTATTCCATGTCCTTTGCATCTAACATATCCCTTCTTTTTATAACTCGTGTCTCGTGAATCGTGATCCGATCGATTTACGACTCATGCTACAGGTCACGAGAGTTGAGGTCTTGGTAGGAGTCCTGCCATCTCAGCGATCTCCCTGACCTTCTCCTCCCACTCAATCGCCATAATATGAATCCCACGAACCCC
>FWPV01001782.1_pt1 | contig 56574 bp, 42 predicted proteins | sample 2228371 | NCBI WGS metagenome assembly FWPV01 (sample SAMEA103939776, study PRJEB20133) | metagenome
TCCGATGGTACATGGGAAATAAGCTCTATCCCCACAAAAATCATGAGGATGATGAGGTAGATAAAGTCTTGGTTATGGGCTATGAAGTCAAACATAGAAAATTGTGAATTTTGAGTTGTGAGTTATGAATGCTTATTTCATTCTTTAGACGTTGTAATACTTTATGTCGCGAGGTATTCATTATGGCAACCAGCTCATTTGCTTCTTTCTCTAGCACACTGGTCTGATCATCAATAAAAACTTCCGCCTCCTGAATTATCTCTAACCAGAACGCTGATTCATCCGCCTCTTCAACCACTACCCCAAGCTTTGCGGCAAACTCTTGGTCACTGCGGGCTCTGCAAGATGCTCTATAGTTAGCAGCAACTGATGAAGCTGATCTGAGGAGTTGTTTCCCAATTACCCAAGTTTCTTGATTATCCGGCATTTTTCGGATGAATCGAATCACGTCGATAGGGAAGCGCTTTGTTCTCTTTTTTAATTTTTCAGCAAAAACCTCATTCATAATTCAACATTTATAATTCATAATTAGAATACACGCAATCGTGGATTCTTTAATGATTTGTAGTTGCTACGGGTCCTCCGCAGAGGAGACAGCCTCCAGTGATTTCGTCTTCCATATCGAAGGCGAAGCCGTTTTCATTGGTGAGTTGAGTGAATAGGTTTTGGATGTTTTTAGCGTACAATTCGCTGGCATTGGTGGCTAGGCTGGATGGCAGGTTAAGCGCACCGATGATGCGTACACCGTTTACTTCCACCACTTCGCCGGGTTTGCTCATGGCGCAGTTACCGCCTTGCTCTACTGCCATGTCTACTACCACGGAGCCGTATTTCATTTTGGAAACTTGTTCTTCGCTAATAAGAACCGGTGCTTTACCACCCCGAACGAGCGCGGTAGTAATGACTAAGTCGGCATTGAATAGCGATTTTTCAACGGCTTCCTTCTGCTTTTGCAAGAACTCCGCTGAAACGTCTTTGGCGTATCCGCCTTCTACTTGAACGGCGTTATCTGCTTTTACTTCAATGAATTTTCCGCCTAGCGATTCTACTTGTTCTTTGGTTTCCGGACGTACATCGCTCACTTCCACCACGGCACCTAAACGTTTGGCTGTGGCAATGGCTTGCAATCCGGCCACGCCGGCGCCAAAAATCAGCACCCTTCCCGGTGTAACCGTCCCGGCAGCTGTCATCATTAATGGGAATATTTTCGTGAGGTTCTCCGCTCCGAGAATAACGGCCTTGTAGCCGGCCAAGTTAGCCTGAGAACTTAAGGCATCCATGCTTTGCGCGCGTGATATTCTCGGTACAGCTTCCATTGCGAAGACTGCGATATTTTTTGCTTTTAGTGCATCTAAAATCCCCGGATTTAAATCGGGGTAGATAAACGACATCAGGGCTGTTCCGGGGCGCATTTGCTCTACCTCTTCAAGGCTTGGCGGATTAACATGCGCCAACATATCGCACTGTGACAACGCATCGGCTTTGCTGCCTACTTTCACGCCCACAGCACTGTAAGCTGAATCCGGAAAAGCAGAACCTAATCCGGCCCCGGATTCGAGGTATAGTTCATGTCCGGCTTTGACCAACGCTGAAGCCACGGCGGGCGACAGGGCAACACGGTTTTCACCGGAACGACTTTCTTTAATTACGGCTAGTTTCACGATTCTTTTGTTTGAATATCAAGGCTAAAAATAAGGAATAAATCGGCTAGACAAGCAGCTGAATTAGAATTCCTTTGATGTGGTTCGGCGTTTCCAGGCCAAATAGAATGCTGAGAAGCCGCCAAAGAGCAGGTAGAACACGGTTTGGTAGCCGTGATTTAATAAGGCAAAGGTTTGTGAACTCACCTCGCCCAACCCATAGAGAATAAGCAATTTGCCAATAAGCAAGTGATAAGCCCCTGCGCCTCCCCCTTGAATAGGTAAAGTCTTAGCGATGCTGCCCATCACCATAACGCTAAACGCCACAGCCAGGCCTGCACCGGAAGCCGATGGCAAGGCTAAAAACCAAAACCAGGTAGTGAGAAAATAAGTTAACCAAATCAACATCGACAAGGCTATAAAAAGAAGGAGTTCCTTAAGTGTTAAGCGGGTAAGGCTGAGCAAACCCTCTTGCACCTTGGCGCTAAACCCTTTGGTACTTTTCGCTAAAAAGGCCAAAAGTCGTTTGCGGTAAATCCAGAAACTAAGCAGCCCGATAAATCCGAAAGCAGAAAGCAAGAGCAAGAAGTTTCGCTGTCCCTCCAAAGCCTTTAAGCTTGGTTCGAAAACATGGAGCATAAAATACCCGTGAAGCGATTCCCATTGCATCACCAAAGCAAGTCCGATAACGAGAAAAAGGAAAAGCATATCTACTACCCTTTCTATCACCACCGTGCCCAATGATTTTCCAAATCCGGCGATACCCTGTCTGTCTAAAGCAACACATCGACTAATCTCTCCAACACGCGGCAGCCCGAGGTTCACGAAATAGCCCATTAGCAAAGCATGGTAGATTGGAAAAAAGGGTAGGCTTCGCTCCGGCGTTTTGAGCAATAAACGCCAGCGATAGGTGCGCAAGAACTGTCCACCCCAGCTGGGAATAAGCAAAAGCAGCAGCCAAAGCGGCCTTACCGTGCGGATTTCGGCTTGGAGTTCATACAAGGGAATACGCCGAAAAGCAAGGTATAGCAAGGCCAATCCGACCAAGGGCAATACCCATGCAACGACACGTTTCCAATTAAAGGTGGCCTTCTCCACAAACAAATGAATTAATTTTGCCGCTTCTATGCAATTGTTCTACAAAGAATACCCCGGACCGGGACCTGTTTTAATCATCATGCACGGCTTATTTGGTATGCTCGACAACTGGCATAACCTGGCCCGGAAGTTTTCTGAAAAATACCATGTGTTCTTGCTCGACCTCCGCAACCACGGACAAAGTGAACACAGCGATGAGATGGATTACAGCCTGATGGCAGATGACCTGCGTGAGTTTATGCTGGAGCACTTTATACCCTCAGCGGTTATACTTGGCCATAGCATGGGCGGTAAGGTAGCGATGGAGTTTGCCTTGAATTACCCAGAGTTGACACAGAAACTGATTGTAGCCGATATCGCTCCGGTGAAGTATAAACCCGGACACAATGAGATTTTTGATGCGTTACTAAATTTAGACATTCAAGATGAGTCTAAAACGCGCGGCGACTTAGACCAAGAGTTGCAGGTAAAAATTCCGGAATTCGGAACCAGGCAATTTTTGATGAAGAGTCTGGCGCGCAAACCCGAAGGAGGCTATGAATGGAAATTCAACCTGAAAGGGCTTTACGCTAACTACGAGAAGATTCTGGCAGCACCTAAAGCCGATACAGCCTACGAAGGACCAACGCTCTTCATTAGAGGGGGTGCCTCACCCTATGTACGAGATGAGCATTTGGAATTAATTGCCTCACTTTTCCCGAACTATACATTGGTGACGCTAGATGGTGCCGGACATTGGGTTCATGCCGAAAAACCGGCTGAGTTGATAGCTGCGGTAGAGGAGTTTATTGATTGAATGCTGCCTCATAAGCAACTTTGAAAGTCCACTTACCTCGCGCGGCATTGCGTTCTAGAATCGTCTGATTTTATAAACCTTACTCACCATACTATCTGATAGGAACTTGGATTTTGTGGTTGACTCATTCATGAATACAAGTCCTTGTTTCTCTGAATAAAAGTAGCTCTCCCGCTTTGTAATAAAGGGTTTGTTTGCGCTAGGAACAGCCGTTGAATCCCGGTCCGCGCGAAAGCAATAATAGGTTTTACCGGAAAGTTCAAGGGGTGTTACACCTTTGTACCACGTGATGGATATGGTTTTCTGGCCATTTGGAGGAGAATCATATCGATAATCTGTAAGTACAGAATCTTGAGGTTGATATTTTGGATTGGACGCATCCAAAAAAAACGACACCCATTGTTCATTAAACTCCGATCGAAAAACTTTACCATCATTAGCCTGCGTGAGCAGCATTCTGCCTCCTGATGAATCAAACGCATAGGTTCTATAAACCAAGTACTCAACAAACACCTTCTCGTCAAATTGACGAGTCCCAAAAAAAGCCCACCTCTCTGTTCCTATTGGAGATAAAGAAATTGAATCATAAACATCAAAAATCATAACCTCGTCTCGGACGGTATCAATCACATTGGAATACCTCGAGTCTGCCGGCCGCTCTTTAACCGGTACATCCGCTTCATTGTATTGACATGAGGAAAATGTGAATCCAATGATGAACAGAAAAGCGTGTTTCGCAGTAAATTTCATGGTTGTTCTTTTCTGGGCTGAGTGGCTACTTAATCAGGTACATAACACGAAGTGAATAATTCAATTGAGCCAGGCTCTTAGCCGGACTAAAGCGATAGGTTCTATCGTTCACATCGAGCTCAGTAACAACGGGCAACGACGAGAAACTCGTAATTTGTTCAATTTGCCTGAAATAGGATGTCTGAATACCAACTTGCAGCTTTTTTGATACTTGATAGTATAGCCCCAAACCCAGGTTGATTCCAAACATAGTACCGCTGCTTTCCGTGAGATAGTTGTACGTTTCAACATCCGCCACCCACCTGCTCAACGAATCATACCCAAATTCCGTGATCGATTTTGGCGTTCTTCCGATGGCCAAACTAAAACCAATACCCGGCGAAAGTCGGAAGCTACCCATTCGATATGTATACGTGTAATCCAAACCGATAGCATTAAAAAACTGACTGTACTCCAGCAAATATGAAGAAGGTAAATGTTCCCGGCTAGCGTTATTAGCAAAAGGGCTAAAACCGGAATAGCTGATTCTTGATTGAAATATACTCCAGCTTAACCCAAACATGTGTTGAGTCTTTTTGCCAAAGTTCCTTCCCAGAAACAGCTTCGAATATGTACCGAGCGGCCTTTCTATTTGTGTGTTGGCATAACCGGAATTCAGAAAGCCGCTTACCCTCGTTGCACCTACCTCAAACGAGCCTATGTATGATTCTCCTTGAGAAAATGCAAAAATCGGAGAAAGGATAATCAGGATTGAAAATGCTAATCTTGAGAACGAAGCCCTGTTTGGTGCTAATTCCTTTATCCTTTGTCTAAATTGAATGTAACGCATGGATAATCGAATATACCTATCTTTTTTTTCTGAACAATACTCTTATTCGAAGGATGTCCATTGGGTTATCGTCAAATTTTAGGACAAGGAACCGCCGTTATATTGGATTCCATATCGGCCTAACTTTCAGATTCTGGCTTTCTGCTCCAATTGCCACAGCGTGTTGAGAGAATTGATTCCAAGCGTAATAAAAAGAATTTGAATTAGGATCTTTCAGTTCACGTCAGCGGTAAAAAACGTGTTTGTGTTTGCAACTCAAAAAAACATATACCTCTTCCCCAAGCGCCAAATTGTGCTGAATAAAAATCACCCAAACTTGTAAGGCGAATTCAACTCAAAATCCTATGTCGCTTTTGGAACTAAGGAAAATAAAAGCTAGACTAGCTGTAAATTAGAATTTATTTTACCTACGCTAAAGCAAATAGTTTTGACAAAACGATTTTCCAAATTCACAGTGGCTAGAACGGCGGCCTACATGGCCGTATCGCTTTTTCTCCTTGCTTCATTCAATAGTGAAGCGCAAAAATCATTCGGACTCTATGCAAGTACCGGAAATTACTTCAGAAACACCCCGGCATCCTTTTCGGATTTGACTGTATTTGAGAGCAGCAATCAGCTTGGCGTATTCAAGCAAATTGGCACAAATCTGCAACTGGAACTGGGTGGCAATTTTATCTATAAAAGTATGAAAGAGAAATCAAATACCCGAAACACAGAGGCCATCGCTAAATATATAGGCTTGCATGTTGGGGTTAGAAAAATTGTGTCGTTCAATCGATTTTTTGTTTCCTCGCTCAATCAGCTAAGCTATTTGAAAGGCGAAGACCTTTCCGAAACAACCCGACCAAGCACTGGAACTATTCTCAACTTACAAAACACGTACACAAACGAGTTTAAATTGAATTGGGTTATCTCACCAGGTATTAACATTACTAAAGATGCGAAACACAGCATTATGTTGAACATTCCTATTGTGGAGGCTTCTGTTAATTTTGTTGAGCTGGATAACCGAGGAATCATTGAAAAATACACAACCACCTTGATTTCCAAATCGGAATTCAACAGAATTGCGTTGACTTATTTATTCAGATTTTAAGTGTTCTTTCACATCCAAGGAGCTCCTATCATCCGCAAGGCACAAGCTGCAAGCATCCCTTTCAAGTCTTGCAGATAATTTCCAATTGAGCCTTCCTGTTTTTGGAGCATTTGTACTCCTCACTGAAACTCGATTTCAGCTGATTAAACCGCCAAAATGAAGACTCGTGAGAGTAAACTTGAACCCTCGCTAAAAAAAGATATCTTTGCATCACTTATCCAGAAAGACGGAGGGAATAGGCCCTATGAAGTCTTGGCAACCCTCAGCACTCACCCGCTGAAAGGTGCCACATCCTACCGACCGGTACCCGGCACGGAATGATAAGTAGACGAGCTTTTCGCCCTACTTTCTGGTATAGTATTAAGAGAAAGTGAGGCATTCATGAACAAGCCAGACATCCGAGAACAATTAAAACAACGCATTCTAATTCTGGATGGAGCCATGGGCACCATGATTCAGAAGTATACGCTGGGAGAAAACGACTTCCGCAATGAATCGCTCAAAGACCATCCAAAGCCCCTCAAAGGCAACAACGATTTACTGTCCATCACCCGACCGGATGTGATCAAGGCCATCCATTTAGAGTACCTAAATGCCGGTGCCGATATCTTGGAAACCAATACCTTCAGCGGAACGACCATCGCACAAGAAGATTACGGCTGCGAGCATTTGGTATACGACATCAACTTTCAATCGGCCAAACTAGCCCGTGAGGCAGCCGATGAAGTGACAGCTCAGAACCCTTCCAAGCCCCGTTATGTGGCAGGCTCTATGGGACCAACCAACAAAACAGCTTCCATCTCACCGGATATCAATGATCCGGGTAAACGCGCCATCACTTTTGATGAATTGCGTATCGCCTTCAAAGACCAAGCGAAGGCTTTAATTGATGGAGGCGTTGACCTCTTGCTATTGGAAACCATCATCGATACACTCAATGCCAAGGCGGCCTTATTCGGCATACAAGAACTGTTTGATGAGGGCGTAAGAGAAGTGCCTATCATGGTTTCAGCTACCATCACCGATGCCTCGGGAAGAACCTTAAGCGGACAAACCACGGAAGCTTTCTTAATCTCAGTAGAGCACATGTCACTTTTAAGCGTAGGCTTAAACTGCGCCTTGGGTGCGGCGGCTATGCGTCCGTATTTGCAAGTGCTTGCGAACAAGGCGCCATTCTTTGTGCACGTGTACCCGAATGCCGGCTTACCGAACGAATTTGGGCAATACGATGAGAGTCCGGAATTTATGGGACAACAAGTGGAAGAATTCTTAAAAGACGGCTTCGTGAACATCCTCGGCGGCTGCTGTGGAACCACCCCGGACCACATCCGTGAGATGGCAGAAAGAGCGAAGAAGTATCAGCCGAGACACGAGAAAGTAGAAGCTTGATAGACCATAGACCATGGACCATGGACCATGGAAAATGTCACATGCAGGTGAGGAGAATATGACAAGGAAAGAACAAACGATCAATGGGTGTCGGGGTAAATTTGGCATGAACCAAAATTTACCATTATGTCATTCAAATTTGAAAAATTAGAAATCTGGAAAGAAGCACTCGAAATAAGCGCACAGGTGAATTCATTAACACAAACATTTCCAAAATCGGAGCTTTTTAATTTGACCTCTCAAATTCAGAGGGCTGCTGATTCTGCCGTGTTAAATATTGCAGAAGGCTCTCAAGGCCAAAGCAATCGTGAATTTGCGCGTTTTTTGAATATGGCAATTCGCTCCAGCATCGAAGTTGTTTCATGTTTGTATATAGCGCAACGAAGAGGCTATATAAACAAGGCAACCGAATCTCCCCTTTATACTGCTTCTGAAAAGCTCATCAAACGCACCCAGACTTTACGCAATACATTAATACCTAAAACGAACTTTAACTCAGTCCTGACCATACTATGGTCTATGGTCCATGGACTATGGTCAATAAAATTATGAATAACGCTAACTATAGCCTTACCCTCAGCGGTCTTGAACCACTCATCATTTACAGTGGCTCCAACTTCATCAACGTTGGTGAGCGGACGAACGTAACGGGAAGTCGTAAGTTTTTGAAATGTATCCAAGAAGGACGCTACGATGATGCCGTAGAAATTGCGCGTGAGCAGGTAAATGGCGGGGCGCAGATTATCGATATCAACATGGACGAAGGGATGATCGATGGCAAAGAGGCCATGGTGCGCTTCCTGAACCTCATTGCTTCCGAACCGGATATCGCTCGTGTGCCTGTGATGATCGACTCTTCCAAATGGGAAATCATTGAAGCCGGACTTCAGGTAATCCAAGGCAAAGGCGTAGTGAACTCCATCTCCATGAAGGGCGGCGAAGCGGAATTCATCGCGCAAGCAAAAAAAGTAAAACGCTACGGGGCCGCTGTTATCGTAATGGCATTCGACGAAGAAGGCCAAGCCGACAGCTACGAGCGTCGTATTGAGATATGCGAACGCGCCTACCGCATACTAGTAGATCAGGTGCAGTTCAATCCGGGCGACATCATCTTCGACCCCAATATCTTTCCGGTAGCCACCGGTATGGAAGAGCATAGACGTAATGCCATCGACTTTTTCCGTGCTACCAAATGGATCAAAGAAAACCTACCCGGCGCCAAGGTGAGCGGTGGGGTATCCAACGTATCCTTCTCCTTCCGCGGCAATGACCCGGTTCGTGAGGCCATGCACTCTGCTTTCCTCTTCCACGGCATCCACCATGGCATGGACATGGGTATTGTAAACCCAAGTCAGCTGGAGGTATACGATGAAATCGATAAAGAACTTTTAGAGCGCGTTGAAGACGTGCTCTTGGATAGACGCGACGATGCCACGGAGCGCTTGCTCGACTTCGCTGAAAATTTCAAAGGCAAAGCCAAAGAGAAGAAAGAAGACCTTACGTGGAGAGAAGCTCCGGTAGAAGACCGATTGAGCCACGCCTTGGTGAAAGGTATCACCGACTTTGTGGAGGTTGACGTAGAAGAAGCCCGTCAGAAATATCCGCGTCCGCTACACGTCATCGAAGGCCCACTGATGGCCGGCATGAACGTGGTGGGCGACTTATTCGGAGCCGGTAAGATGTTCTTGCCTCAGGTGGTGAAATCGGCCAGAGTAATGAAAAAAGCTGTGGCCTACCTGCTTCCGTACATGGAAGAAGAGAAGCGCCTCAATCCACAAAACGACAAAGCCAATGGCAAGGTCTTGATGGCCACCGTGAAAGGCGACGTACACGACATCGGTAAAAACATTGTAGGCGTGGTATTAAGCTGCAATAGCTATGATATCATCGACATGGGCGTAATGGTGCCTGCTGATAAAATCCTGCAAAAAGCCATCGAAGAAAAGGTAGACGTAATTGGTCTTTCCGGACTCATTACCCCTTCGCTAGACGAGATGGTGCATGTGGCTTCTGAGATGGAGCGCTTAGGCATGACTATCCCTTTGCTCATCGGCGGAGCCACCACCTCTCGCGTGCATACAGCGGTGAAAATTGACCCGGTATACTCCGGTCCGGTGGTGCACGTGTTAGACGCCTCCAAGAGTGTTCCGGTAGTAAGCAGCCTCATTAGCGAAGAGCAGATGGAAAGCTTCCGTGCACAGGTGAAGAAAGAGAATGCCGACTTCCGCGAGGACTACCACAAACGCAAGGCGGTTAAGAACCTCATCCCGATTAAACAGGCTAGAGCCAACGCACTGAAGCTGGACTGGGAAGGCTATACCCCGCCGGCACCGAAGCAATTGGGCGTTAAAGCTTTTCGCAATTTCCCGCTGGACGAGTTGCGCAAGTATATCGACTGGACTCCTTTCTTCCAGAGCTGGGAGCTGGCCGGCAAGTACCCTGCAATTTTGGAAGATGAAATTGTAGGTGAAGAAGCTACGCGCTTGTTCCAGGATGCCAATGCCATGCTGGATGATATTGTGAACCGCAGATTGTTCACCGCCAACGGCGTTGTCGGTCTATTTGCAGCGAACCGCGTGGAAGACGACGTAGAATTGTACAAAGACGAAAGCCGAAACAGCGTGCTGGAGACCTTTCATTTCTTACGTCAGCAAAACCAAAAGGCTGCCGGCTTGCCGAATTTATCGCTAGCAGATTACATCGCTCCAAAAGAAAGCGGCAAAGCCGATTACATGGGTGCCTTTGCGGTGACTGCAGGCTTACGTGTTGAAGAGTTGGTGAAAAAATACGAGGCAGAACTGGACGATTATCGCGCCATCATGGCTAAATCTTTGGCTGATAGACTTGCCGAAGCCTTCGCTGAATGCATGCACTATAAAGTGAGAACCGAACTTTGGGCCTATAGCGATGAGCAGCTCAGCAATGAAGAGCTCATTAGCGAGAAATACCAAGGTATCCGTCCGGCACCGGGCTATCCGGCCTGTCCGGATCATACCGAAAAAAGAGCCTTGTTTGATTTGCTGAAGGCCGAGGAGAATGCGGATATGGAACTAACCGAAAGCATGGCCATGATGCCTGCCGCTGCGGTGAGTGGTTTCTACTTCTCACATCCGGAAAGCAAGTACTTTGGCTTGGGTAAAATCGACAAAGACCAAGTACACGATTATGCTAAGCGCAAAGGACATAGCGTGGAATGGGTGGAGAAATGGTTGAGTCCGGTGCTGAACTACTAGGCTCTTCTACAAGTTGACCGATTCGAATGGAAAGCATTTAATGGCTGTCTATTAACTTGCAACATGCGCAATTTCCTACTTCTTGTGTTCGCCGTGATTGGCACTGCGAGTCAAGCACAACGGCTCTTAACCGCTTATGAACAATCGGGCGGACTGGAAACCTTTACTTACGAAGCCGGAATCGAATACTGTAAAAAGTTAGATTCCCTTTCTCCCTATGTAAAGCTCTTCACCTACGGAAATTCGGATGCAGGCCGGCCTATTCACGCCTTGGTCTATGATCCGCAGCACGACTTCAACCCCACTACCACCAAAGAAGTCATTCTGATTAACAACGCCATCCACCCGGGTGAGCCGGATGGTGTAGAAGCCTCGCTGATGTTCTTGCGCGACCTCAGTCAGGATAGCTCAAAGAGAGTGCGCTGGAGCAATGTGCGTCTAGTGGTTATTCCTTTCTACAATATCGGAGGGGCCTTAAACCGAAACAGCCATTCGCGCGCTAATCAGGTAGGACCGGCAGCCTATGGGTTCAGAGGCAATGCCAAAAACCTGGATCTCAACCGCGACTTCATCAAAGCCGACGCCCAGAATACCTTCGCTTTTTATACCATTTTTCATACCTGGAAGCCGCATGTCTTTATGGATACCCACGTTTCCAATGGCGCGGATTACCAGTATACCATGACCCTGATTCATTCGCAGAATGAGAAGTACGGGCCACAGATGGATCGTTTGATAGAGAACTTCTTTGTACCCAATCTGTATACCGGCATGAAAGTGCGGGGGATGGACATGTCGCCCTACGTGAATGTGCACGGCACCGTTCCGGATAGCGGCATCCATGCCTTCTTTGAAACGCCGCGCTACTCCAACGGCTATACCGCCTTATGGGATTGTATTTCACTGGTATCAGAAACCCATATGCTGAAGCCTTTCAACGAAAGGGTAAAAGCGACTTACGCCTTATTAGAAGAGCTCGTTGCTACTACTTCCCGTATGCATCCATCGCATGCCATAACCCGAGAAAGACAAGGAAGGGAGTTAGCAATGAAACACGGCAGTCTGCTGCAGACCTTGTCTTGGAAGCCCATGCCGTATACACCTCAAATACCTCATTCGCCTTTTGCGCACCCGGACAGCATCAAGTTCAAAGGCTATACGGCAGGCTTCAAGAAGAGTGAAGTGAGCGGTCTTCCACGTTTGTTTTATGATCGCTCCAAACCTTTTGAGAAAAATATCGCCTACCACGATAAGTTCATTCCCGACCTGATGGTTACAGTACCCAAAGCCTACTATATCCCGGCTCAATGGACCGCCGTAACAGATCGCTTACGAGCCAATGGAATCAAGCTGAGAAAGCTGGAGAAAGACAGCCTCGTTGTTACAGAAGTATACCGAATTGATAGCTTTGGAACGAGCAAAGAAGCCTATGAAGGACATTACCTGCATAGCGGGACCAAGGTAACGCGTTGGCTGGATTCGGTCACCTTGCAGGCTGGCGATTACCTCGCCTACGTAGATGCCGACAACCTCAATTTTCTGGTGAATGTATTGGAGCCTATCGCGCCCGACTCCTATTTCAATTGGAATTTCTTCGACGCTATTTTGCAGCAGAAAGAATGGTTTTCTTCCTATGTCTTTGAAGACATCGCTGCAGACTTGTTAAAGAAAGATCCTGAGCTCAAAAAGCGATTCGAAACCTTAAAAAAGAACAATCCCGATTTCGCTAAAAACTCCTTTGAGCAGCTCTATTTTATCTACCGAAACTCCCCTTACTATGAGCGAACGCATCGGAGGTATCCGGTTGTCCCTTTGCCTTAGGCTTTTTTGCTAATTTCCTCGTAAACCTGATCCAACACTTCGGCTAGTTTGCGGTCTTTGTCCGTCACCGTATCGCCGGCATCGTGGGTTTGCAATTTAACGAAGACCTTGTTGTATACGTTTGTCCAGATAGGATGGTGATCTAGCTGCTCAATATGCAAAGCAGCATTGACCATAAAAGCGATAGCCGCCACAAAATCTTTGAACTCATAAGAGCGCTCCAGGGCATTATCTGATTCTTTCCACATGGCGGCAAGTTACAGTAAGCCCCTCGGCTTTGCCACCAAAAAGCCCATTTCTAAGTTGTAGCTTTGAAGCATGAAATTGGAAAAATCGCTGGTTCGCAATGCCTTCAGCTATGAAGAATACCGTCAACTGCACAAAGATCTGGTAGATCAAGGACGTACCAGCGGACCCAACCAATCAGAAAGGCTTGTCCATTTTACCAAGCTCAACGCCAAACGTTCAGACCGATTGGATAAGCAACATCAACTGCAAGAAGAAACACTAGCCTTGTTGAAAGGCAAAAAGCCCCGTCTATACTGGCTTGTTTTGAGCGAAGTTTGGTGTGGCGATTCGGCTCAAATTTTACCTATTCTCGCCAAAATGGTAGAGCAGGCTAAGTTCCTTGCGATGGGAATTCTCCTTCGCGATGAGTACCCGGAAATTATGGAACTATTCCCAACAGATGGCACGCAATCCATACCAAAACTACTGGCATTCAATGAAGCCGGTGAGTTCCAATACAGCTGGGGACCTAGACCCAAAGATGCACAAGCCAAGATAGAGCAATGGAAAGCCGAAGGAAAAGTACGTCCGAAAGACGATGTGCTTGCTGAGATACAGCATTGGTATATGGCCGATAAAGGATTAAGCTTGGAAGCTGAGTTCCGCGAAATACTAGCGCAAGAGGTAGACTGATCCGCTCAAACGTTCTCCTTTTCCGTCTGTGCCCTTGTAGTTGATGATGTAAAAATATTGACCATCCGGAACCGGACTTCCGCCATAGGTTCCATCCCAACCCTCTTCCATATTATCAGAGGTGAACAGTATCTGACCCCAGCGATTCATGATACTCAGGCTGTATTCCATCACATACATACCTTTTGGTCTGAATGTATGGTTGTCTTCTTGTCCGCCAGGATGAAAAGCATTGGGAACAAAGATGCGGGTTCTCACCTTGGCCTCGGCAGGGTTCGACTGACTTGCTTTACCCCCATCTTCCGGACTTAAAGCCACAACGCGGTAAACATAAGAGCGGCGTCCATTCAGGTTGGTTTTCTTGTCGGTATAGCTCAATTGCGATCCGGGCACTTCGTCAAGGTATTCGTATCCGAAATCGTTTCGTATTTCAATTCTGTACAGATCCACGCCTTCGTCCCAGAATGCATAAGGCTTCCAATCTAACTTCGGCCTATCTAGGCTATCCATGCTAACCTCAAGCATCATGGTGCGACCGTAATTGCTTGCTTGGGCCAGATATCCACAGCTATCCTTAGCGAGAACCTTGTAGAAATAGGGACGGAAAAAGGCACTATCCACCCTATCCACATAGCTAAAAGTGCTTTCGTCAAGCTTGGCATTCAATGGCGCATAGCTGAGGTTATCGCGAGATCGGAGCACGATATAGCTTTCAACAGGCACTTTTCCACCCTTGGTCTCCGTCCACCGAACCTCTACCCTGTTTCCCGCTAAAATACTCGCTGAAAGCAACTCATTCTCTGGCACAAACGGTATGTAGTTCGGAATGGCTCCTGAACTATCGCTCCAAGAAGTAAAGAGTCGGCCGGTTCCATTGGCCACCACCTTGTAATAGTAGCCACGGTTACAAACGATAGCTGAATCATAGGCTTCTGTCCTGTTGCCGGGCACCTCTTTTATCCATTGGTAGTTGCCCAAATCATCGAGGCGGTAGATATCGTATTTCGTTACGGGCCATCCCTCGTAGGCGTTCCATTTCAAGTAAGACGCATCGTCGGATGTTGAGGCCTTCACTTCGATGGTACGGTGAGGCACCGCTTGAACATCAGGCGAATAATAGCCGCAGAAATTCTTCGCCCTTACTTTATAGCGATAGGCTTGCTGTAAGGTTGGCACTTGATCCGTAAAGAAGGTATCGCGCATATCGGTGGTCTGTGCAATGGAGTCGTATTGTCCCATTGGCGATTCCCGGTAGAGGATGTATTTGCTAAAATCAATCGTATTAATTGGCTCGAAGCGGATACCCGTTTGGTTGTTGTCAATGACACTAGCATGGTACACAAAAGGAGCGGTAGGCGGGAAATTATCTCCTACAGTCACGCTGTCTTCCAAGGCTGTAGTATCGTAGCACCCGTATTCATTGAGCACAATTGCCCACGGTTTGTAAATTCCTTTTACGGCATAGCGATGGTCTAAGACGGTATCCGAACTGTTCAGGCTGGAGCCATCGTCAAATCGCCAAGCCACTTGGATACTTTTCCCGACGCCTTTGTTGTTGATGCGGAGGGTCACATCTTCTCCTGCACACGAGCGGGAAGCATCGAGGGTCAAGCTGGCATCTACTACCGGCACAACAATATTTTTAGCGATGTTCTGACCGCAGCCTGAATCGTTCTCAGCACGAAGTTCAACAGTAAAATCTCCGGCGCTGGGGAAGATATAATTGGGAGATTCTTCTACCGATTTATCGCCGGTACCAAAATCCCAGAAATAGCGCACATTGTTTCCAAAAACCGCCGTTACGTTTGCAAAATTGGCCGGTGAACCGAGGCATGCGGCTGAATAAAGAAAATCGGGAGAGGGCGATTCAGTAACATTCACCGTATCTAGGGCAGGTAAATTGTATTGGCAACCGTTATTGTCCTTCACAAAGGCAATAGGGAGATACCTTCCTGCATTCTGATAGGTATATGTAAACTTGGCGGAGTCTATAATATTTTGTCCATCGCCCATGTCCCATTTTATTTCGGCATTGCCGATGGCTTGTGAATTGATCTCCACCAAAAGGGGTTCACAACCCGAGGTAACGTCGAATGTATAATTGATTTTTGTGCCGCCAACATCGATATAATCGGCTTGGAAAATAGAATCGGTGCAGCCCAGCGTATCGGTTACGCGCAAGGCTACCCAGTATTTGCCTGGCTCTACAAAAAGCTTACTTGGGTTTTGAACTTGAGCAAAAGAGCCATCGCTAAAAGACCAGCTCCATTCATCTATGCCTTGGTATGTATTTAAGGAGGTATCCGTGAAGCGAACAAAAAATGGCGGACAGTTCTTTTGTCTAGCCGAGGCCATGAATCCGGCAGTGAGAGGTTTCAATTCTATTTGTTGCTGAAGGCTGAAGGTATCTTTACATCCGGCTGCATCTTCGGCAATCAGTTGAACCCTGCGCATAGCAGACTGGGTAAAGAGGTGCTGTGTGCGCAAGCTATCTATGCTTAGTGTATTTCCATCGTCGAAATCCCAATGAAAAGTAAGGGGTTTCGGACTGCTTGAATCCAGCACTTCGGTTTGGTAAGTAAACAGCACGCCATCACAAGAACCAAGCTGTTGCTGAGTAAACTGCACTTCCGGACGATAAGCTTGGATTGTATCAATTCTAAAATTGAAGCACCCGCCCGCATCCGTAGCACTGTAGTACATGTAATAACTGGAGTCTTGTGGCTTTCGCACTTGCGTAAAGTGATGGTAAGCCGTATCTCCTATGTTGGGGAAATGCTTCACTAAGGCCGATCCTGCGAACAGACTCGCTGATTTACTTTGAATTGGGCGCTCTCCGCCGATAAAACAAATCAATTCTTTATTCTCAGGCACACAAACCGGATCCGGGTTGGTTTGAATAGCGAAAGAAGGGCCATAGATGTGCAAGTACTTTTGTTTGATGGTACTCGTTCTGCACCCTTGAACAATAGCTGAAAATGTTACATCGTAAAAGCCCGGTTTGTCGAACTGCACAAACGCATTTCGAGAATTGAAAACCTGTCCATCGCTAAATCGCCACTCCCAGCCGCTGCTTCCGGGGGTTTGATCAAAAAACCAAACTCCCTTTCGCGTGCAGCCTGTGGTGTCGGCTCTGAACTTCAAGTTATCGTTATTGGCTACAAAAATGTTCGACTCCATAGAATCTCTGCAGCCCGTAATGCTATCATAAACAACCAGAGTCGCATTAAAAGAGCCCGCATTGTATTGGTGAACCACGTTGTATGCAGTACTGGTATCGCCATCGCCAAAATCCCAGTAGAAGGCCGTTCCACCTACTGATTGATTTGTGAAAGTCACTACATCACCATTGCAGCCTGAGCTTGAAGGCATAAAACGAGCTGTAGGGTCTAAAATCGTGATGAAGGAGTCTTTTTTCAGCGAATCAGGGCAGCCGTGATGTTTTGCAATGAGTAAGATATCGTAGGGCTTCGACTCTGACCTAAACTGAACCAAAGGTTCAAATTCATACCGGGTAGCGCCGGCTCCGGTTTGCCATTCCCACGCATTCGCTAAAACATTTGCGCCGCCAAGGTTCGTCAGGTTGATAAATTGAACCTCCAAGTTTCGGCAACCCTCAAAGGTATCGGTGATAAAATTTGCGCTTGGCTTCATACCCACACCAATCGTATCGTACATAGCCGAATCTATACAACCATCGTCTGTTACAATTCGAATCCATGGATTGTATAAACCCGTATCGTTGTATGTCTTTTTTGGAAATGGGTTAGTGCTCACCGTACCGTCTCCAAATCGATACGATACGGAAGCCAGCGGAGCAACGCTTTCGCTTGTATTGGAAAAATCTACTACCAGCGGTGCACACCCTTCTAAGACGCTTGGTCTAAAATCTGCTTTGGGTGCTCTAATCTTCATCAAGCCTACCCGATTTACCGTATCGGTGCACCCGTTTACCCCTACCATTACGAGCCTAACCGAATACCTACCTGTATCAGTATACGTTTTAGCAGGGCTCTGAACTGTGGAGGTAGTTCCATCTCCAAAGCTCCATTGGTATGAGGATACACCGGTAGCGTTGCTTTGAAACACCGCATTCAAAGGCGGACGGCAAGCTGCACTATCGTTTACTGTAAAGTTTGCATTGGGCTTGTTAAAAGCCGTGATATAGCCCGCTCGTGATATCGAATCTGTGCAACCGGTGGCCGAGGTTACTTTGAGCTTCACGTCATAGGTGCCCGGCAAGCTGAAACGCACGGCGGTATCTTGACTGGAAGACTTCACGCCATTGCTGAATGTCCACTCATACTGCGCACCGGCAGTCAACGGGGTAGTAAGGTTAGTAAAACTGCTCACAAATGGGGGGCAGCCACTGAATCTATTCGCTGAAAAATCAGCTTGTAAATCTTGGATATCCACGAAGTTCAGTCGCGTCATGGTATCTCGGCAACCCAAACTATTCACACCAATCAGCTGAACGGAGTACTGCCCTGGTAAAGCATATTGTATGGATGGATTTGTTGCCGCCGAGGTCTGACCATTTCCCAAAACCCATTGGTAACTCATGGCACCACTGACATTGGCAATGGTTGTATTGGTAAACGCAACTACATGCGGAAAGCTACACGACGTATTGCTGGCTGAACCGAAGCTAACACTGGGTTTGGGTTGGGTAGTGATAAAATTGCTTTTTGTAACCAAATGGGTACATCCGTTCGTGTCTTCAACCTGTAAGGAAATGGTATAGGAACCTGTTTGACCGTATAGGAATGTTGGGTTGCGAAGATTCGACGTAACTCCATTACCAAAATCCCACAGGTAGGTTCGTAAAGGGGCAGAACCGGCAGTGGAGGTATTGTTGAAGTTTACATTTAATGGCTGACATCCGGTAGTTACAGGGCTGGTAAAGTTTGCCGTGGGCTTGGTATACACCCGGATATAATCCATCTTGGTTACCACTATTGCTCCTGTAGAATAGGTTGCCGTAAGGCTTACAGTATATATTCCAGGCGAAGTATAGATGGCAGATGGATTTTGGGAACTGGAGGTGCTACCGTTGCCAAAATCCCAAAACCAGCTTGAAGGAGCCGGGTTAGACTGATCTGAAAAGTTGACACTGAAGTTGGCGCATCCTACCTGTGAAGAGACTGAAAAATCTACATTCTGGGCCAGTCCGCTTCCAGCCTGCCCTAAAAACAAAAGGGCAAGAACTATCCTTTTGAAAAGATATTTCAATTTGAGCTCTGGCAAATTCTTTCGAATATAGCCAATACACGGGACTTAACCGTGTTGAAATCGATTAATTCTTACGGAATCAGATTCGTTTTAAAATCCTGGTAAGCAGCGTCGAATGTGCCATTTCCATCGCAATTCAACTCAGTTCTTTTTGCTTCAATTTTACTCACTCGGTTATCCGGACTAGGATGCGTGCTGAACCATTCCAATTCACCTCCACCTTGTCCATTGTCTATCAATTTTTTGAAGAAGGCCGCCGCCCCGTCTGCCTTGTATACAGTTGGACATAAATACGTTACCGAATAGTTATCCGCCTCCGTTTCGTGGCTTCGGGAGAATTTTAGTGAAGCTAAATTGCCTGCAATGTTCTTTAACGCACTTTCATCTGAGCCAAATACCACATTTAGGAGCACGCTTAACCCGTATTGTTGTGTTAAAGCATCGGTAGAGTGGCGACGGTCCGCATGGGCAATTTCGTGTCCCATCACACCCGCCAGTTCATGCTCTGCATCGAGGTATTTAATTAATCCGGTATAGACGAACATGTAGCCGCCGGGGGTACAAAAAGCATTTAACACGTTGTCGTCTTGGATAATGTAGGTTTCCCAGGCGAATTCATTTTTGTAGAATACTTTGCCGCCGTTTAAAATTTTGGTAACGATGCCTCGGAGGTAATCGTAAGCTGCTTTATGCTGCACGGTATCCAAGATGGGATATTCGGCTCTGTTTGCAAAAATTTCTGTTTTTACCTGAAGACCCAGTGTCTTATCATCTTGAACGGTGAAAAGATTTATGGAGTTATCGTCGGGATTCTTTTTACATGCCTCCATAAGCATTGGGAGGGCCGGTAAAGTAAAGAGGATGAGTAGTTTAAGCTTTTTCATATTCGTGATCCATTTCAAGTAAAGTTCTGAAAGCGATGAATTTACCTTCAAAATGTTTGCGCGTTTCTTCTTGAAGAGCCGGCGCATGATTCTGTTGGTAATTTAAGTAATCATCCATGGAATGTGCCAAGTATTGCACGCTGTAAGTTACACCGGTTTCTCCTTCTTGTCGACTTAAAATTTTATACATACCGTAGCGCACAAATTTGCCGGTATCCATGACCATAGGCAGATGTTCGTTTTTCATCCAGTGCAGCCATTCATCGTGAATATCCTGCTCAACATTGATGGTTACGTTGTATAAAATCATATTACGAAAATAGGGAGAAGTTTTAAGTGAATAAGGGAAGTCAAGCTAAATAAAACCGCATTGTGCATCCTGTATGAACGCAAACATTCCTAAACCAACCGTAAGAGGCCAGCTTAGGAATGCTCATGCTTATCGAAAAAATTGAACTTAATCTACTATCACGCGCTTTAAGATACTTTGTCCATCCACTTGAATAGCGATAAAGTAAACCCCTTTCGCTAAGGTGCTCAGATCCAGTTGAACGCTTTGTTCTGAACCTTGCCAAAGACTCAGTTCCTCGCCTAATACCGATACAACCTTAACCGATTGGATTGTGTTTTCCGTATTTCTAAGTTCAACCCTAAGCTTACCCTGCGTCGGGTTAGGGTAAACCTGAACTTGGCCTAGGCTCACGTTGTGTACACTTACATTGGTAATGTTTACACATTCCGACATAACAGAACAGATGCCATTGCTCACCATTACCGCATAGCTGCCGTTTTGAGTAGCCGTGAAGCTTTTATCTGTCGCACCTTGAATCGGCTTGTTGTTATTGTTGCAATCAACCCACTGGTAGGTTCCTGCTACTTCATTGGAGGTGATGGTTTGCATATCCACTGAAGTGGTGGAATCAGGGAGCTTATTGCCAACCAAAACGGTAGCAGGAGTGGCGAATTGCTTCATGCAAACGATTTGATTGAACTTAGGACCTTCAGACCAAGTTGGATTGTTTTTGATAACACCAGTATAATTCGCATTCACCACATTGGCTAAGATGCCGCCACTGCCTTCATTGAATTGGTAATTGGCAACTAACCCGGATTCATCGCCATTCAATTTCTCATTCATTTGAAGGTAAATCTCATATTCTGACTTTGCCCTATTCCAAAGCCGTACATCAGCTATGCTGCCGGGGAAATATTCTGTACCGTTACTCAAACCACCTCCAATGGTCAATTCACCATTGGCCGCCAACAAAGTTTGGTTATAACTTCTAGTTCCTTGCAATTTACCGTTTACATAGATGCGCATGTTAATTCCATCGTAAGTGGCAGCTACATGCACCCACTCACCAACCGGTATTTTAGCATTACTCTGAACGTATGGGGATGAATTAAGGTAAAAGGTGAGCCTATCGCTATCTATTCGGAATAAAAATGGATACGTGCCGTGGAAATTACTCATAACCGTATGCAGGTTACCTGAGGTTGAGCGCTTTACCCACGCTTCAACGGTAAGAGCCGCTCTGCCAACAAAATTATCCGCCCAAAGGTCTGTGCCTAAACTGACCTTCATGGTGTCTGAATTCCCCGTAAACGTAAGGGCATTTGTATAAACGGTATCCAGGGAATTACCCTGTTTTAACCTGGCTCCGGTAATGGTAAAATTGGTCGTGTTTGCAATGGTTCCTGTAGTGAAGTTAATGGCTCCTCCGGTCCCTATTACAGGACCATCAACTACCTTATCGTTGCTATCTTGAAGGAAATATTTTGCCCCATAGGCAGAAGAACTTAATTCAATGTGTGATGCGCCGCTCACACAAATGCTGCTCGCTGTTACTTGAGCTCCAGCCTTGAAATACGGTTCTAAAATGATATTGAAACTGGTGTCGATTCTACCGCAATTGGCCTTGTCTTCAATAAACAGAACATAGTTACCGCCTGCTAAACCTTGTAAATCTTGTGTATAATATCCCGCTTCCCATGTATAAATATAATCCGAATTCCCATTCACCGTAAGGTCTATCTCACCTAACTCATCACCGGGACAGAACACATTTTTAACCACAGCACTGACCGTATAATTGGCAGGAATCTTTACCGTATCCAGTTCTTGAAAATATAAAATCGGATAACCGTTATTGGTCCGGCAATTTGCTACCTTCCAGACACTTACGAAGTCCCAGTTTTTATAGGTGCTTTTTGATTTCATTGCGGTAGTCGATCTTGGAAGACCTCTGTTCCCTGTGCTAATTCCAGAAGTTTCCATGTCCCAATACGATTCAAACACAATGTAAGAACCATCGTTCGTAAGTCCACCAACATTGCTTACTCCAGTAACTTTCCCGACTGAATAACTATGAGAAATGTTTCCCTCAGTACCCGATGCCATGCCTGCTACATAATTATTACCTGTAACCGGTCCTATAGAATAGCTGCGATTGATACTACTACCATTATGGCCAACCAATCCCCCAACTTGGTCATTACCCACTACTTCAACGGAGGTATAACATAAATCAATACGACACCGATAATCTGAATGGCCAACAAGTCCTCCCGTTTTATTCTTTCCCTGCACTTGGCCCGTGGCATAACAGCGGAAAATGTACGTAAATGTTACATAGCTCGCTAATCCACCTGTGTTAGTACCTCCAGTGATAGAAATATTTGTGAGGCCGAGGTTCTGAATGGTATCCATTTGTTCCTCAATATCCTGATAGCACTTGAAAAAAAATCCCATTTCACTTAAGGTATCATTCATGTAGAGGCTATCAATAACATGCATACCTCCATTATAACTTCCTCTGAAGTTACTGGTAGCCTTACCCAAAGGAATAAATCCCTTTCCGGCATTATAGAAATCTCCTCCGGGCATGAAATCAGCGCTATTGAAATGAATGTCGGCTGTTTGTAGGAAGTGTTTATTGGATTCTCCGGCTGTTTCACTCAGGTATTTCAAATCAGCCTTGTTGGAAATGAGGTAAGGGTTTGCTTTTGTTCCAGCTCCTCCTGAATAATTCTGGGCATCTAAGCCCATAACGCTAAAGCCTAATACAGCTAGCGATAGCAGGTATTTTTTCATGTGTATGTATCTACTAAATAAGCGAATGATAAACCGTGTTGATCAGCGGTAATCTGTAAATTTTCAACTAAAAATGCCGGAGACAGGCTTAGCCTCCTTGTTTTCAAGGAATAACCAAACCTAGGCTCCGGCACTATCAAAATGATTCTATTCTTTCACAATCCGTTTTGTGATGCTTTGTCCTTCTGCTTGGATAGCGATAAAGTAAACCCCTTTCGCTAAGGTGCTCAAATCCAGTTGAACCGTTTTATCAGAACCTTGCCACAGGCTCAGTTCCTCGCCCAATACTGATAAGACCTTCACAGAATGGATGGTATTATTTGCATTTCTCACGTCAATCCGTAGCATACCCCGCGTTGGGTTAGGATAAATGTGAACCTCTCCTGAGCTTAACTCTTCTATGCCTACGTTGGTGATGTTCACACATTCTGACATAACAGAACAAACGCCATTGCCTACAATTACCGCATAGCTACCGTTCTGAGTAGCCGTAAAGCTTTTACCGGTAGCCCCTTGAATTGGTTTGTTGTTGTCGTTGCAATCAACCCATTGGTATGTTCCACTTGCTTCATTGGAAGTGATGGTTTGCATGGATACTGACGTAGTTGAATCAGGGAGGTCATTGCCTACGATTGCTGTAACCGGACTAGCATATACATCTGAGCAAATGACGTCAGTATGCACTGGTCCGGCAATCCAGCTTGGTGCACTCATTAACGTACCGTCAAACAAGGCGCTGGCCGAGTTGGAAGCTATTGTCCCACTTCCTTCATTAAACTCATAGTAGCCAACCAAACCCGGTTCAGTTCCTGCTAATTTCAGCTTCATGTTATCTTGGATTTCCTCTTCTGTTCTGGCACTATTCCATAAGCGAACCTCCGCAATGCCTCCGGTAAAATGTTCTGTTTTATTGCTTATACCCCCACCAATTCTTATATCATCGCTACTAGCTATCAAACTCCCAGATTGTGAACGTGTGCCTTCCAGCTGACCATTAATGTATACCTTTAAGGTAGTGCCGTTTTCGTAAACTGCCGCAACATGCACCCATTCTCCCATTGGCACGTCTGAGGTACTTTGAGCCGAACTGCCTCCAGAATTAATGTAAAAATTCAATTTATTGCCTTCCATTCTCAAGAGCAAAGGATAACTTCCTCCAAGAGCGCCGTAATTACTTAGAATAGTCTGCAAATTGGCGCCACTTGCTCTGTTGATCCATGCTTCTACTGTCAAATTTTGCTTGTTTACAAAACTGTCAGTCCACATGGCTTGAGGTATTCTTACTTTGGTTGTGTCTCCATTACCTCTGAACTCCAAACCATTCATGGAAACTGTATCGAGCGAGGTACCGCCATTAAATAAAGCGCCAAGAATGTTGAATGTCGTTGTAGCATTGAGGTTACCCGTTGTAAAATTCACAGTGCCTCCTGTTCCTAAAACCGGACCGTCTACTATCATGTTATTGCTGTCTCGCAAGAAATACATGGCGCCATTTGCGCTCTGTGTCATCTCAATGGAAGATGGGCCGCTTATGCAAACAGAACTTGCTGTAACTTGGCCTGTTGATGGGAAATATGAATCTATGCCAATTGTAAAACTGGTATCCGTTGTGCCGCAGTTAGCTGTATCTACCACCGTTAAGGTGTAGGTTCCCGCCGATAAATTTTGAACATCTTCTGTATAATCTCCAGAGCTCCAAGTGAATTTATATTTAGACGATCCATTTACGGTTAAATCAATTGCTCCGCTGTTTGTTCCGCCACAAAGTTCATTTTGCACAGATGCGCTTAGCGTATAGTTAACAGTTGCTGTAGGAATATTTAAAATTTGATAGGCTAAAATAGGGTAACCGTTGTTGGTGATGCAATTACCCATTTTCCAGGTTTGAGCAAAATCCCACCCTACATACGTGGCTTGACGCTGCATTTCGACAGTCGTTTTAGGGGTGCCGTACTGTCCTGTTGCAATGCCACTTGTCTCGCTATTCCAATAACAAGTAGACCCCAATCCAGCAGAAGCTGCACCAAACAAGCCACCTGCAGAACCTGTAGCCGTTACTTGCCCTATTGCATAACAATTGCTAATGCTTGTTGAACCGCTTGGTGACCCAATCAAACCACCGGCATACGAGGTTCCGGATACATTACCCAAGGCATAGCAATTCTGAATCACCGTTTCTCCCGTTGAGCCAATTAATCCACCCGTAAAGGTGGTTCCTGTTACGTGACCTGTTGCATAGGAGCGCAAAACAGATATATCACCTGTACTGCCAATTAAACCTCCTACAGACGTGGTACCCGTCACATTATTCGTGGCAAATGAATTTTCAATGAGTGTATTACTGCTCGCTGAGCCCAGCAATCCCCCGGAGGTTCCGGTAGCCGTAACCTGCCCGCTGGCATAGCAAGAGCTCACTCTACCCCCGGTTATACTCCCAATCAATCCGGCAACATAGAAATCTCCAACAGCGCTGCCGGTGGCATAACACGAGTCTATTTCAGCTCCCGAATAGCAGGAGCCAATGAGTCCGGCTGAATAGGTTGTACCCTCCACGTCACCCGTAGCGTAACAATGTGAAACATTCTTTTGCGAAGAACCAATCAGTCCTGCACTGTATACCACTCCTTTTACTTTTGCCGTGGAGTAGCAGTTCCGAACGATGGCTCCATCATTTAAGCCAATCAGTCCGGCAGTATAATTTCCGCATTCAATGCTACCTGTTGTGTAGCAATTCAATACAAGTCCATCTCCACTGGTTTGGCCTATTAAGATGCCGGCAAACGGACCACTGCCGAATAAATTAACGTGAGTGAGGCCCAAATTAGCGATGCTATCGCCTGTGATAAGCGGTCTGAAATTATTAATAAAGGCCACATTTTGAGAAGGCCGATTCATAACGAGGCTGTCTATGATATGTCCTCCGCCGTTGTAGCTTCCTCTGAATTCACCACTAACTTGTCCGAGAGGGTTAAAACCTTTACCGTCGTTGTAAAAATCGCCTCCCGGGGCAAAATCTGCGCTGCTGAAGTAAATATCAGCTGTTTGGATGAAGTGCTTGCTCGCTTCACCCATGGTTTCGCTTAAATACTTTAGGTCGGCTTTCGTTGCAATTTGATACGGATCGCCTTTTACTCCGGAACCTCCAGAATAATTTTGGGCATAAACACCGAGGGCGCTAAAGCCAAGCATGGCTAGCGAGAATAGATATTTTTTCATGTTTGGGTTTTAATGGGTGTGTAACGCTGCAAGATTAAGGAATTGTCAGCAAGAAGCGAAGAAAATGACATACTCGATTTTAAGTATTTCGATTAATGCATTTCGCTTCAGCTGCCCTGAAACAGGCCGTAAAAGGACGGGAGTAAACGAGTTATTGCGGTAATAATCAATTCCTAAACTGATCAAACATCATCGGTTTTTCTTGTTTCTCATCCGGTTTGTCGCCCCGCAATAGGCGGTATTGTTTTCGGGCTTCCACGGCATACAAACTACCCGGGTATTCAAAAAGCATACGTTCATAGAGTTGCATAGCTTCTTCCGGTTTATTGAGGTTCTTGCGGTGCAGTTCGGCCAACATAAAAAGGGCATTGTCGGCCAGGATGTCTTTGGCATGCTCAGCTAGGATCCGCTGTAAAAAGTACACGGCTGTATCGAGCTTGTTTTGGCGTATCCCCGCTTCTGCCCGCGCCATCAAAACCTCATCGCTCAGAGCATGTCCGGGATAGAGGCTTACCAGGGTGTCTAAAACCGACAAGCCTTCCGCCACTTTGTTTCTGTAGATAAGCATCTCCGCTCGTGCATAACGCATCATGGCGTCTTCCGTGCTGTCTAAGCCTGTATTATCTTGGATCAGCATCGATAAGTCAATTGCGTTGTTGGAAATCAACTGTGTAGTAGCCGTCTTCAATACCTCCAAATAGGCTCGTGATCGCTCAAATTCTCCTTTGAAATAGAAGAGTCTGGCCATACGAAAACGGGCCTCTTGTCCGAGGGCCTCTTCCTTAAAATCTTTGTCTACTTGGGAATAAGTCAGCTCCGCATCAAACACCTCACCTTGCATGAGGTAGCAATCGCCAAGCTCAAGCTTGGTCTCTCCTTTAAACGCAAGCTGCCCGCCTCTTTCGCTAACGATGCTATTTAAAATAACGATAGCGGTATCCGGTCTGTCGAGGTAAAACGTGTACAGCTTAGCCAATTTCCGCCGCGCTTCTTGTGACGCATAAAAGGATCCGTAAAGGCGTATGAAGTCTTTAAACTCATTTTCCGCGGCTACCAAATCGCTTTGTGTATAGCGGCCGTATTCTGTGATTTGTTTGTAGCGCACATCGATTAAGCCATATTTCGCTTGGTAGAAATACGGTTTGTCTGCACCCAAACTCTCTACGTATTGAAAACAGCGAACGGCATTGTCGAAATCTGCATGTTCCATACATAAACCCGCCAGCTGCATCACGCGACGGCCTTGTTCTTTTTTCTTTTTGTCTACGGCCCTAAACTGAATAAACGCGGCTCCAAACTCCTTGCGCTGAACCAGCACCCACAGCATCATTTCACTCAACACAAAATCGTCTGCATCTTTGATAATGGCCGCCTGCAATTCTTTGGTGAGGTAGTTCCAGTCTTCTTCTTTGTAAATTGAATTTTGGATAACACCCTGAATGGTCTCCATCTCGCGGGCATTGTCTTGCAAGCATAAAATAGCTTCTTCTACCAAGTCTTTTACTTTACCCTGTTCGCCGTATAAAAGGCTTAGTTCTTTAGCGAAGAGCGCTTTGTCGTCTCCTGCCGCTCTTGCTCTTAGCAGGGCTTTTACCGCTTCTTCACTGAAATCCCTGCGCTGCAAGGCAAGGCTGAGTGCCCAAGCGTACTCGGCCTCTTTGCTTTCATCAATAAGCTTTTCTAACTCTTTTTTACTTTTCCCTTCTTCCCCCTCCTTTTTGAATAGCCAAGCATAGTCCACAGCGAAAGAGGGGTCTTGCGGAAACCTCTTTTTTTGCTTTGCTACCATTTTTCGGGCATCCGCAAATTCCGCTAGCTGAACAAAGCAGTTGAGGTAATTGGTGTAGATATAGGTATTGGCCGGCTCTCGGTTATGCAGTTTTTCATAGAGATCCATCGCCTTGCGGTAATCGCCTTGTAAAAAATACTGCGACGCCAATTCTTCGTCTTTGTTCTGCCCAAAGCTCAGCTGAAGGCCGGAAAAAATAACTAAACAAAGCAGTAGCAGGTTCCGCATAAAATCAAATGTAGTAGGATAACGCGTAAAAGAGCAAAAAGAGTGCAAGACACGTGTCGAAATTCCAAAACACCTAAGAGAAAGTCAAAGTGTTGCCGGAACACGCTAAGAGCCCGGAGCTGGGAATTTCTGATTTTTGATTTGGAATAGGGGTAAGACCTTATCCCGTCTGCGAACTGCTGAAAATTTTGAATTAGGAAGGTTGAATTATGAATGACCTCTCATGCAATTCGGAGGCAACTCAGCAGCACGGGATTTCTTCCCGATAACTTCATATCGTGACCCGCGAAAACGGAGCAGGAGTGTTCTATTCAAATCCCTCCGTGCAAATCTCTGCGCCGTGGTTAAGCAGTTCGGAGAAAGCCCGCTAGAGCATTATCGCCCCGGCCATGGTCTATGGTCCATGGTCTATGGACTATGGTTCCACAAAAGCACCGGGTCTATCAGCCTTCTTCGCACTTCAAGTTAGACCCTATACTTCTTTCAGGCATTTCCCCTTACTTTGCACTGCGCAATGCTCAAAAAACTGGTTTCTCAAACGGCCATCTACGGCTTGCCCACCATCTTGGGCAGGTTTCTGAATTATTTTTTGGTACCGATTTACGTGAAACTGTTCCTCCCGGAGGAATATGGCGTTGTGAGCTTGCTTTATTCGGGCGTAGCCTTTTTCAATGTGTTGCTCACCTTCGGCATGGAGACCACCTATTTCCGCTATGCTTCGCGTGGTGTGAGTGGAGTCTTTTCCACCGCCATCAACTTTGTCATTTCCTTGAGTTTGCTGATGGTCTTGTGGGGCTGGAATCAAGCCGATTCCATTGCGGCCAGTCCGTTTATCCATATTCCCGGACATGAAAACTACATCCGCTGGTTTAGTTTGATTTTGGCCTTGGATGCCATTTCAGCGGTGCCTCTCGCTCGGCTGCGCCATGAGAATAAGCCGATGCGATTTGCGCTGATTCGATCGGTTAATATTTTTTCGAATATTGGATTGAACCTTCTGTTTCTTCTTGCCATACCGGGCAGTTTTGAAGCCGGCACTTTTTTAGGCGATTTGTTCCCTGCAGAACCTACCATCGCAGCTATCTTCATCGCTAACTTAGTGAGCAGCGCTATCACCTTCCTCCTTCTTTTACCGGAAATACGGGGTTTAAACGAAGGGGTCGATTTTCGCTTGATGAAGGATATGTTAGCCTATGCTTGGCCGCTTGTGTTGGTTGGGATGGCCGGTATTATCAATGAAACCATCGATCGCTTGTTGCTGGAATACTTTTTACCTAGCGATATCTCGAAAAGAGAACAAGGTATTTACAGTGCTTGCTATAAACTCAGCATTGTGATGAGCCTGTTCATTCAAGCCTTCCGCTTTGCGGCAGAACCCTTTTTCTTTGCCCAAGCAGATACAAAAGACCGCGGCGTATATGCGAAGGTGACCCATTATTTTGCGCTGTTCTGCTTCTTCATCTTCCTATTGGTGAGCTTGTTTTTGGATTATTTCAAACACTTCCTACCGAACGAAGCCTACTGGGCCGGCTTAGATATCGTGCCCATCCTCCTATTAGCGAATTTGTTTTTAGGCGTCTACTTCAACCTATCGGTTTGGTATAAGCTAACCGATAATACCTTATTAGGCGCACTGATCGCCCTTGGTGGAGCTGCATTAACCTTAGCCTTGAATGCCTTGTTAATTCCGGAGATGAGCTACCGCGGATCGGCCTGGACTACCTTGTTGGTTTACGTTTCCATGACCATCGCCGCCTATTTCATGGGGCAACGCTATTACCCGGTGCCCTACAAGGTGCGCAGTTTCGGGTTCTACCTCATCTTCGCTTTGAGTTTGTTTTTGATTTCTCAGGCTTTGGAACACAGTTTCCATGGCATGACCTTATACGGGATACGCGCTGCCCTTCTGATGCTCTTTGCCACGGTGGTCTACCTTGTAGAAAAGCCGAAGAAAATCCTAAATTCGCAGCACTAAGGCCTCGCCATTTTGCTAGCAGTAAAGATTAAAAACACCTCCAATCATCCTTTGCCGGAATACCAAACGGCTGAATCAGCCGGGATGGACCTCCGGGCTAATTTGCAATCGCCCTTTATGCTCCGACGCGGAGAACGTGCTCTTATCCCCACCGGTTTGTTCATGGAACTGACCCCGGGATACGAGGCGCACATTCGCCCGAGAAGCGGACTGGCCTACAAACACGGGATTACCGTATTGAATAGTCCGGGTACCATCGACTCCGACTACCGAGGTGAAATCAAAGTTTTACTGATCAACCACGGTGAAGCCGATTTTGAAATTTCAGATGGGGAGCGCATTGCCCAAATGGTAATTGCCGCCCACGAACGTATAAGCTGGGAAAGCTCAGCAGAATTAGGAAAAAGTAGCCGTGATGCCGGAGGTTTTGGCAGCACGGGAACCAAATAAGAATCGCAGAAAATGAACATCATTGTACCTATGGCCGGTATGGGAAAGCGCATGCGTCCGCATACCCTCACCGTTCCAAAACCTTTAGTTGCCGTTGCAGGCAAGCCTATCGTTCAACACCTGGTAGAAGACATCGCTGCCATGTGCACCGAGCAAATTGATGAAGTAGCCTTTATCATTGGCGACTTCGGTGCTGAAACCGAAGCCCGTTTGTTGGACATTGCCGCCAGCATTGGTGCGAAAGGAAAAATATTCTACCAACATGAAGCCCTGGGCACTGCACATGCCGTTCATTGTGCTAAAGAATGCCTAAAGGACAATATCATCGTGGCCTTTGCCGATACCATCTTCAGAGCCGACTTCAAATTGGATGCATCCAAAGACGGCGTAATCTGGGTGAGTAAAGTAGAAAACCCGAAACAGTTTGGGGTGGTTTTGGTGGATGAGCAAAACCAAATCCGAGAGTTCATCGAAAAGCCGCAAGAATTTATAAGCGATTTAGCCATCATCGGCATCTACTATTTCAAAGACGGTGAAAACCTCTGCAAGGAGATTGAATACCTGCTCGACAACGATATCAAAGAGAAAGGTGAGTACCAGCTGACCAATGCTTTGGAGAACATGAAGAGCAAAGGACTTCGTTTTGAGCCGGGTAAGGTAGATGAGTGGCTGGATTGCGGAAATAAAAATGCCACTGTATTTACCAACCAACGCGTATTGGAGATTAAGGCCGGAAGTGCCAGCATAGACCCAAGTGTGAAGGTGGAAAACAGTGTTATCATCCCACCTGTTTACATCGCTAAAGGCACAGAAATTATCAATTCGGTGGTAGGACCCCATGTTTCTTTGGGCGAATCCTGCCGGGTGGAACATACTTTGATAAACAATAGTATCGTTCAACAAGAGGCTCACTTAAAAGGCGCCCACATCAGCAACAGCATGCTGGGCCGCAACAGTGTCGTAAAAGGACGCGCCAGAGACCTCAGCGTGAGCGACTACTCTACGATAGAAGACTAATGTTAAAAGCCAAAAAGCTACTCTTTTTTTCTGCTCTGATAGCGGTACTCGCCTCATGCTCCGGTGCCCGAAAAGCAGGCTCCTCAAAAGCATCCAACAAAAGCACATCGCATAGCCGACTCCCTGAAGCGGCTCAGATGCAGTTTGATCGATACTATTTTCAAGGAGAAAAAGAGCGGGCTTTAGGCCGTTTGGATGAAGCTATAGAATACTACAAAAGAGCTTTGGAGATTGACTCCCTCAATGCGGCTGCATACTATGTGCTAGGCGGATTGTATGCCGATAAAAATCAATCTCAGCTGGCTCTGGAGAACTACAGAAAAGCCTCTACTTACGAGACGAATAACCTCTATTATTTCATTGAACTTGCCAAAGCGGCAACGAGGGTAGAAAAACACGAAGAAGCGGCACAGGCCTTAGAAAAAGCTATTCAACTCAACCCAGGTAACCCGGATCTGTATTTCGAAAAAGCGAATTCCTATATCTACATGCGCAAGCTCGACGAAGCGCTGGAGGTCTACACGAGGATGGAAAAACGCTTTGGTGTTGGCGAAGAACTGGTGCGTCAGAAGGAACAAATCTTTTTGATGCAGAACAAGCCCGAAAAAGCCATCAAAGAAGTACAAAAACTGATCGATGCCGCACCGGAAGAACCCCGCTATTTAGGGATGCTAGCTGAAATCTACATGGAAATTAACCAAAGAGACAAAGCGAAAAAGACCTATTTCGATGTATTGAAACTCGACGCCGGAAACGGTTTTGCCTACTACGGACTAGCCGAAATCTACCGCATGGAGAACAAAAAAGACTCTATGCTTTTTGCACTAAAGAATGCCTTTTTAGATGGACAAATCAATCCGGAAAGCAAGATCAATGTTATCATCAGCTTGGTTCCGCTAATTGATCAAGACCCCTTTCTAAAAAAACCTGTTTTTGAACTTGCCGAAACCATTGCCGAAACACATCCGGATAATGCCACCGCACTGGGTATTTTAGGCGATTTACATTATGCCGATGGCCAGAGTCAAGTAGCACTTGGCTACTACGAAAGAAGCCTAGAACTGAGTAGCGCAGAATTGCGTATCTGGCGCCAGGTAATGGCCATTTACGATGAAAACGGCGAGTACAGAAAAATAGCTGATCTCGGTCACAAAGGCATCGAGTACTTTCCTAACCAATTAATACTCTATTATTTCACCGCTGCAGCCCATACTCGCTTGCAAGAATGGCAAGAAGCTTCTGAAATCTGCGAATTGGGTATTGCGATGATGATACCGGATGATGGTTTTATGGCAGCGTTGTATGGCTTACTGGGCGATGCCTATTACAAGCAGGATAAAAAAGAAAAGGCCTTCAAAGCCTATGAATCGTGCTTAGACATTGAGCCCAATAATGTGCTTGTGCTGAATAACTATGCCTACTACCTCGCGTTGGATAACAAAGATCTGGGTAAGGCAGCCGACATGTCGTTTTTCTCCCTCAGCCTTGAGCCGAACAACGCCAATAATCTGGATACCTACGGCTATATTCTTTACAAACAGGGAAAATACAAAGAGGCCAAAACCTATATCGAAAAGGCCCTGAAGTTCAATCCAGACAACGCTGAAGTTTTGGAGCACTTGGGGGATGTTTTGTATAAACTTGACGATCGCTCCAAAGCCAAAGAAACATGGGAAAAAGCACTGAAGCTCAATCCTGATTCACCCAGCCTCAAAGCCAAAGTAGCCGGAAACATCAACTTATGAGAAAGCTGTCCACTGCGCTGTGCCTACTAGGCCTTGCGCTCCTCATTACCTCATGCAAATCCAGCATCACATCGGGATCGGGAAAAGTAAAGCCACTTAAATCGGCTGATATTAAACAAGTTGGAGCCTCCATGGAAGCCAACCGTTTTGAGTTCGATTTTCTGAGCATTCGTGCAAAAGGCGTTTTTGAGGGGATGGGGACACGGCAAAATATCACCCTAAACCTGCGTATGGAGCGAAACAAAAGGCTGTGGATATCCATGCAAGCCTTGCTGGGGATTGAAGTTGCCCGCATACTGGTAACGGAAGACAGCCTCTTTTTCCGACAAAATTTACCGGAAAGCCGCTACATGGCCTTGCCCTTGGATAGCATTCAACACTACTTAGCGATGCCCTTGACCGTTGGACAGCTGCAAGATTTCTTCATCGGTAATCCGCTATTATCTTATAAAAATGCGCAATCGGCTTGGCAAGGCGATACGATAGTTGTGGAAAAGCCTGCCGGAAAGGCCCTGCTGAGCGAGTATATCCTCCCTGAATTGGTCAAAATTGTTCGCAGCACCGCGCAAAACAGGGCTGAAGCGTCTAGTGCAGAGGTCAGCTATGGAGAATTTCAAGTGATAGGTACTAAGAGCCTGGCATCAAAAGTTAATATATTCGTGAGTTCACCTCAAGTTCAAGGAAATTTTGCGCTACGCTACACCACTATATCGCCTGACCCAATCAGCAGCTTCCCTTTTTCGAAGGAAGATTAGCCTCCTTGTGGCGCTGCTCATTCTCTTAAGCATCGGACTCAATACCAGTCAAGGCCAACGCAAAACAAGCGACCTCAAGCAAAAGCAAAAGGAGCTGGAAAGACAGCGCAAAAAGAAGGAAGAGGAAATTAAACTCACCAGCCGACTGCTTTCCAAAACACAGCAGGAGAAAAGCAAATCGCTTAACCAACTCCGGCTTCTCAACAAACAGATACGCATTAGGGAAGAACTCATCAATGCGGTAAACAATGAGATTCAAGGGATAGACGGACAGATAGATGCCAAAGAGAAGCATATAGAAAAGCTCACGGCTGATTTAGACCTGAGAAAGAAAGAATATGCCGACATGATCTATACGGCCTTCCGACTTCAAAAGATGGCGCATCCGATGAGCTTTGTGTTCAGCTCCGGAAATTTCAACCAGGCCATCAAGCGCATGCGGTATATCCGCGATCTCGGGCAATCCAGAACCACGCAAATGCGCCTGATTGAAGAAACTCAAAATCAAATCAAATCGGAAGTGATCACCTTGCGTACCATCCGAGAAGACAAAAGCACACTCTTAGGCAAGAAGGCGGAAGAGAAGACCAACTTAGAACAAGACAAAAGCGAAGAAAACAACCTCGTTAAAACCTTACAGAGCAAGGAGAAGCAGCTTCGTAAAGAATTAGCTGAAAAACAAAAAGCCGCGCGTGACCTAGACCGGCAGCTTAAAAAAATCATTGAAGAAGAAATACGCCGCGCAAAAGAAGCTGCGAGAAAAGAAGCGGGGAGCAACAGCACTTCGGCCAGTGGCATGAGCATGACACCGGAGGCAGCAGCGCTTTCGGCCAATTTTAATGGAAACAAAGGCAAACTACCTTGGCCCGTTGAAAAAGGATTCGTTTTGCGGAGTTTTGGAGAACACAAACACCCCACCTTACCGAATGTTAAAACCGTGAACAACGGCATTGATATCGTTACCACTGACGGGAGCAAAGCCCGGGCTGTTTTTGAAGGAGAAGTTCGGCACATCTTTACCGTTCCGGGAATGCAGAATGCCATCATGATCAACCACGGCGAGTTCTTTACGGTCTATACCCATATTGAAACCGTGCTGGTGAAGAAAGGCGATAAAGTGAAAACCAAACAAGCCCTCGGCAGCATCTACAAAGACGAAGACGACAAAAAGACCATCCTCCACTTCGAATTGTGGAAGGGCAGTGAAAAGCAAGACCCGGAAAACTGGATTTACAATCACTAGCATGAGGAAGGCCGTTATTGATTTAGGCACCAATACTTTCCACCTGTTGGTGGCTGAGGTGCAAGATGAGCGAATTATTGCGGTGCTGCACAGAGAACAGATTGCCGTAAAATTGGGCGAAGGTGGAATAAACCAAGGCCTTATTGCTGAGGCAGCCTTTGCGCGCGGACTGCAGGCTATCGCTCGCTTCAAATCCAAGCTAGACGAATTGCAAATTACCGATTGCCGCTGCCTGGCTACCTCCGCCATACGCTCTGCCAGCAACGGGGCAGAATTTATGTCTGAAGTGCGATCGCGCTATGGTATTGATATTGAAATCATCAGCGGAGACCAAGAAGCGGACTACATACAGAAGGGTGTTGAGGCTACTCTGCCCCTTGATTTTCCGGCCCACCTCGTGATGGACATTGGCGGTGGAAGCGTAGAGTTTATCCTGGTAGATGCGGGTGAAATACTTTGGAAACAGAGCTTTGACATCGGTTGTGCGCGTTTGCTGGAGATGTTTCACCAACATGACCCTATCACCGATGCCGAAGTGAATAGCCTTTTCGATTTTCTCGATGAACAGCTGAAACCTTTGCATGAAGCGATGAAACTGCATCAAGTGACCTGTTTGGTGGGCTCAGCCGGCAGCTTTGAAAGTTTATTGGAACTAATGGACGATCAATTGGATGTACGCATTCCGGAATCCTATCCGGGCTTGTATGAAATTGACCCCAACGATTTTTTTGAATTGAGCGATTTGCTCACGGCCTCCACCTTACGTGAGCGATTGGGTATGAAAGGCCTCGCCGACTACCGCGTTGAAATGATGGTGGTCGCTAGCCTGCTCATCGATTATGTGATGGAGACTTTTCTTTTGGAGAGCATGTACTGCTCCATGAATTCACTGAAAGAAGGCGTCTTACTCAGCTAAAAAAGCCCGGTATTCTTTGTAGAAAGCCGCCACCGGAAAGCCAACCACGTTGTTGTAACAGCCTTCAATTCCCTCAACGGCAATCAAACCAATCCATTCTTGAATACCGTATGCCCCGGCTTTATCGTAGGGCTTATACTGCTCAATATAGTAGCGGATTTCTTCATCGCTTAATGCCTTAAAGCGAACTGCAGTTACTTCAGAAAACAGCCTTTCTTTGTCCTCACTGCGTATACAGGCTCCGGTAATGACCTGATGTTCTTTACCTGAAAGCAACTTTAACATGCGCTCGGCGTCGGCTTCGTCTTCCGGTTTATTTAAAATGATGTTGCCAAGCGCCACAACCGTATCCCCTGTAACGATAATCTCATGTTTCTCCAGTTCAAAAGCATGCGCCTTTTTTTGTGCCAGGTAAACAGGTACCTCGGCAGCCGGCATGGTATCGGGAAAATCTTCATTAACCTCCTTGGTGCGGATTTGAAAATCAAACCCGGCGGCCTTCAATAGCTCTTGACGCCGAGGCGATTTGGAAGCCAGCGTAAAGGGAGGAAAAACCCGCATATTAGTCTTGGTTATCGCGCCACTCGTACACCCAGCTGCTTTGGATCATCTCCAAATGGCCTTCGTTACTCTCTTCGCGTGTTCCTTTGAAATTGGGAATTTCCAACACCCACTGCAAAAGATCGGTAAAACGGATGCGGTAGATTTGGCTTTCGCCGAACTCATCACCAAAACGCTCGTACAAAGCCATGGCAATGTCTTCGTAGTCATTCCAGTGTATAGGTAATTCGAATTCTTTGTTCATGTTAATGTCCGATAATAGTGGATTGATCCGGAACCGTCACCACAATGTTGTCGTCCTCTTCCAGCACACATTGGCAAGCCAATCTGGAATTGAGTTTCGGGTTCCTGGCGCGGTCGATAAAGTCTTCTTCTTTGTCTGATATTTCCTGGAGGGAGTCCATCCCTTCGTTCACATAGACATGGCAGGTGCTGCAGGCGCAAACCCCTCCGCAATTGTGGTTCAACTCAACATCGTTGTCGAGCGCAATATCCAATATAGAATCGCCTTCTTCCATTTCAAACGACTGCGGTGGAAGCGATTCATCTTCAAATTTAAACGTGATTTTAGCCATAATACTTAGCGCTGCAAAGGTAGCTATTCAAATTATCTAAGCATCAATAACCCTTTTTTGTTTTTCGCCGCACGATTGCGCCGAGAAAAACGAGGACCCCCAGGAAAATGGAAATCCTTCCAAGGAAATCGCCACTCTGGCTGTACCAGGTTTGTTGGCTAATCAAGGGCAGCCTCATGCGCATCACATCCGGCTCCCACCATTCACTGCGGTCTAACACCTGGCCTTTATCGTCTATAAACCCACTAATTCCCGTATTCGCCGAACGGGCTATAAAACGCCTGTTCTCAATAGCTCGCAGCCTAGCGTAATCGAAATGTTGACGGTATCCCGGCGTATTGCGCCACCAGCCATCGTTTGTGATGATACCCAATAGATTTGCGCCATTGCGAACGTATTCTGTGCAGTAATCGCTAAAAACCGATTCGTAGCAGATGATAGGCGCCATTTTCACCTGCACCCCTTCCAATACCATCGCTTCATCGCTTGTGCCTAAGGTACCGCTTGTTCCATCTAAGTTAATGGCCAACTGTTCCAAAAACGGCAGATAACCAATAAATGGCATGCGCTCCACACCCGGAACCAACTTCGCCTTGTGGTAAAACACATCGGGGTACCCAAAGCGCATTCGAATCGCCGTATTGTAAGCATCATAATATTGACCGTTAGGAGCCTTTCTGGCACTGCTAGGCCGTTCTTCGCCGTCTTGATAAAAATGGTATGTGCTAGCTCCCGTTACCAAGGTGAGGTTGGGATACTGACTGAGCCAGCTTTTTACTTTTCTGTAATTGGCATAAGCGCCAATCTCTTCTTCGATAAAATTATCTGTCAAGGCTGTTTCCGGCCAGAGCAACAATTTCACTGAGCTATCTAGCATAGACTCGCTAAGGGCCAGTAATCTGTCTACTTGCTCATCCACTTTGTTTGGATCAAACTTTTCGGTGTAAGGATCTACATTTGGCTGCACAACAACCACCTCAATTTCCGCGTCTGCGCTTCGTTCGTAGCGCGTCCCGATTACGTAGGAGATGCCCAATGGCAAAAGGATATATGCAATGGGTTTGATCCATGCCATTCTAGTCTTGGCTTGAAGTGCCTTAAACACAAGCACGTTCACCAGAATAATCCAAATTCCACCCCCGGCTAAACCCGTATATTCATACCACTGTACCCAGCTTGACACCTTAGAAAACGCATTACCTAGGGTAAGCCATGGCCACATAATGTCCCAGTTAAAATCCACATATTCAAGTGTTAGGATATAGAAGACCAAAGCTGGGTAGGCGAGCTTATCTTTAAAAGATTTACGCGTAAAGTGAAAGGCCACCCATGGAATTGTTTGGATTGCGGAGTGCGCAACAATGGCCATCACCGCGCCACTCGCAGAGGCAAACCACACCCAATAGGTGGTAAAGAAATTCCAGAGAAAAAAGCTGAGCCAAAGCTGAAGCGTAAAGAAGTTAGATTTGTATTGGCCCTTGTAGTAGTTATCTTCTAAGATTAGGAGCGGGACAAAGGCGACGAATATAATTCCATTGAAAAAAATCGGAGGCCAAGCAAGACTGAGCAGGAGGCCACTTATTACGGCCAAAAGCCACAGATTTTTTATCCAGTTCATGGGCCAAATTTAGCTGAATTATTTGAGCGATTCCGTTGTGAAAAGATTAAGACTTTATTCTAATCGTTTTTCAATGACGAATTGGAAACAAACGACAGGTATTCAATAGCTCTAGCTTTACTCTTTCCCTTTCACCACCACCACAATCTCCCCTTTCATGTCTTTGACTTCGCATTCGGCTATCAGTTGAGCCAAGGTGCCGCGGTGTTTTGTTTCGTAAAACTTCGAAATCTCTCTAACCACAACAGCCGGCCTATCGTCGCCAAAAAACTCAGCCAGCTGCTGAAGGCATTTTTGTATACGATGCGGCGATTCATATAGAATGACTGTGCGCTTTTCCTCTGCCAACTCTTTGATGCGCGTTTGCCTTCCCTTTTTCAAGGGTAAAAATCCTTCGAACACAAAACGGTCGGCCGGAAAGCCGGAATCGACTAAAGCCGGAACAAAGGCCGTTGCACCGGGCAAACATTCTACTTCAATCCCTTCTTCTACCGCAGCACGCACCAATAAAAATCCGGGGTCAGAAATAGCCGGTGTGCCTGCATCACTAATTAAAGCGATGGTATCTCCTGCCTTTAACTTTTCAGTAAAGCGATTCACCTGTTGGTGTTCGTTATGTAAATGAAACGACGACATGGGCGTGGCAATCTCAAAATGCTTCAATAGCTTGCCACTGGTTCGGGTATCTTCTGCCAAAATCAACTGTACCTCTTGCAAAACTTTGATGGCACGAAAAGTCATGTCTTCTAAGTTACCAATAGGCGTTGGAACAAGGTATAATTTTCCGCTCATGTCGCGTTTATCTGCTTAATATTGTGGTGTTTCACCCTTCTTAACTGGAGAAAAAGGGCACCGGTGCAAAGATGAACAAAACAAGTGGAATTCTAGAGCAGGACAACAATCACTTGAAGGTAATAAGAACTTGATTTTAGCTTAAGGCAGGCATAATACGCCAAGTTGAGTTTTGTAGTATGGCAAAACGTAAACTAGAGATCGCCGTTATATCTGACGTGCATCTCGGCACCTACGGGTGTCATGCCAAAGAGCTCAACCAATACCTCAAGAGCATTCAACCCGAAATACTAATTCTGAACGGGGACATCATCGACATCTGGCAATTCAGCAAACGATACTGGCCTGATTCGCACATGAAAGTGGTTCAGCGCATCACCAAGATGATTACCCAAGGCACGCAGGTATACTACCTCACGGGGAATCACGATGAAATGCTTAGACGCTTTAGCGATTTCCAATTGAATAATTTTCAGCTATTGAATAAGCTCATTTTGGAGCACGATGGCAAGAAAATGTGGTTTTTCCATGGTGATGTGTTTGATATCACCATGAAACATTCCAAGTGGCTCGCTAAACTAGGAGGTGCAGGCTATGATTTGCTTATCCTTCTCAATCGTTTTGTCAATTTCATCAGCCAGAAACTGCTTAGAAGAGGCAAAATTTCGCTCTCCAAAAAAATCAAAGACAGCGTAAAACATGCGATCAAGTTTATCAACGATTTTGAGCAAACCGCCATTGATCTCGCCATAGAAGAAGGGTACGATATGGTATTGTGCGGACATATTCACCAGCCCTGCGACCGAAGCATCGAACAAGACGGCAAAAAAGTTCGCTATTTAAACAGTGGCGACTGGGTTGAGAACCTGAGCGCATTAGAGTACTATGCCGGCGATTGGCATTTAATAAAATACGCCGACACCTTGGTAGAGCACCAAGACGAGGAAGAAGAATTACAGAATTTACCGGCAATGCAAATTTTATATGAAGATATTATTCGCCATTCAGGGAACGGGCAATGGGCATATCAGCCGGGCACGTGAGGTTATTCCCTACTTGCAGCAGCATGGGCAACTGGATATACTCGTGAGCGGTACACAAAGCGATGTACAACTGCCCTATGAGTTGAAATACAAATTGCATGGACTGAGCTATACCTTTGGGAAAAACGGAGGCATTGATATTTGGGATAGCCTTAAAACCCTGAATACAGGTCGACTGATCCGCGATATACGCCATTTGCCCGTGGAGCAATACGACGTGGTAATCAATGATTTTGAACCCATCAGCGCTTGGGCCTGCAAGTTGAAGAAAAAAGCTTGCATCTCACTGAGTCACCAGGCTGCATTTCTAAGCGATAAAACCCCGAGGCCCAAGAAGAAAAACCAATTTGCCGAGCAGATCTTTCGGCATTATGCTCCCAGTCAGCCGGGATTTGGGTTTCACTTTGAATCGTATGACAGCTTTATCCGCACGCCGATTATCCGTTCGGAGATACGAAATTTAGAAAGTGTAGATACCGGACATGTTACCGTTTACCTGCCTGCGTATGCCGATGCCTTTTTAATCAAGTACTTCGAAAAGATTAAAAGTGTACGCTGGGAAATCTTCAGTAAACACAGCAAACAAACGTATAAACAAGACCATATCTTTGTTCAGCCCATTGAGAACGACGCCTATACGCAGAGTTTAGCGAAATGCACCGGCCTGATAACCGGGGGCGGATTTGAAGCACCCACCGAAGCTATTTTTCTAAACAAGAAAGTGATGGTGATTCCGATGATTGGCCAGTACGAACAACACTGCAATGCATTGGGCGCTAAAAAAGCCGGATGCACGGTGGTAACCGAGATTAACGGGAACTTCCTTCACCAAGTAAATGAATGGCTAGAATACGGTAAACCGGTTCATATAGATTATCCTGATGAAACAGAAGCCTTGATTGCATCGCTATTCAAAGCCCAATAAAAACATCCCAGTTTTTTCCTAACACGTAAATGCTTTGCAAATAATAAGTACATTCGCGAAGCATGTCTATCAAAACCATCTTAGTTGAGGACTCTGACATTTACAGGAAAGTGTTGTCTGAACTCCTTTCCAAGGTGGAAGATATTGACGTAATTGGACAAGCTTCGGATTTCTTAGAAGCGCAAAAACTACTTACTGAAACGATTCCCGACTTACTCCTATTGGATGTCGAGATCGGCGAAGTCACTTCCTTCGAATTACTACCTTTTGTTGATGCCTCTACCCGGGTAGTATTTATCACGTCTCACCCGGAATATGCCGTGAAGGCATTTGAAGTAAATGCCCTCGATTACATTGTGAAGCCTGTTACGGAAAACCGCCTGAGAGAGAGTATTAACCGACTATTTAGTGTTGCAACGCCGAATGGATCCAGAACACAAAAAATGGATAGCTCTCAGCAAATCATGGTGAATAAGGATTCGCAAATTTTTATGGTTCCCTTGAATGAAATCAGCCATATTACCGCACTAGGCAACTATGTCAAAATACATACTTCTGAGGCGAAGCAATTTGTGAAATATGGCACCGTTAAGAGCTGGATAGATAAGCTGCCAAGCGACTTCATTCAAATTCACCGTTCCACCCTAATCAATTTGAAACAGGTAGAACGTTTCGAAAAATGGACTAATGAGACCGGAAAAGCCTACATGAAAAACCTAGCTGAACCCCTTGATATTAGCCGAGGCTTCTTCCAAAAAATCAAACACAAAATGTGAATCGAACAAATACGTAAAATTTCGTTCGCCACTCACATAACTATTCCCCCACTCAAATAAGGCTTCGATGCTTGATGTAATTACACTTTTCGCTTGTTGTGAATAGTGGTTCATTTGCATCGTGTTAAAGAGCCTCCAAATTAAAAAGTACGCCATTTCAGCCAGTTTACTTCTGCTGGGTGGAATCGCTATGGGGCAAACCTCCTTTACCACCTCAGGAAACTGGTCTACATCCGGCAATTGGAATAATGGAATTCCTGACTCAACAGATGCCGTAACCATTGGAACAACCAACAATGCTAATGGAAGTAGGACTTGTTCTCTTACTGTCAACGGTTTCGCTACAACCATTACCTTGAACGGTAACTCCAGTTTACTTGGAAACATCAACCGCACCAATTTGTACCTTTACGGAACGAATATGGGCGGAAACAGTTCCATAATCAATGCAGGAAACGGCACGGTGAGCCTCGATTCGACCAGTTTGTACATTATGAAAAATGGCGCTCAAATGAATGAGAATTTGAGTGTGCGTCAAATGTTTATTCAAGGCACCAACTTCGCTGTAAAAAGTGGAACATTGACTATCCATGACAGCATGATAATTACCGGAACAGGTGCCGCATTCCTAAATAATAGTACAGTGCATGTGGGTACGCTTGTGATACAAGGAAGCGGCGTATCCTTTCAGCCGCAAGGCGCTTTGACTGTGAACGATAATCTCACAGTGCAAGAAGGGGCAACTGTATCCTCAACCGGTAATAGCACCAATATTCAATATTCAAGTAACGCAACATTGGTTTTAGAATCCAGCTCGATGGATGCCACCACCTTTGACGAAATTTGGCCAAGTACTTCTGGTCCTACCAATGTGGTAATCAATGTTCCGGAAGGCGATACTTTTTCCATGCCTGCTACTCGCACCGTTGAGGGTTCCTTGACTTTAAGTGGTGGTACTTTAGAGGGTGGATCCAACATAAGTTTAGGAGATAGTGCTCAGATTATTGTTGGAAGTGGAACCATCGACGCTTTGCCCTCCAGCTCCGGTAAAATTAACATCATTTACAGCAACACGGAAGACAGTATACTTTTTACCAGCAATGAGATTCCAGTAGATAGTTCAAAAATTGGTAATGTGGTAATACGTTCAAGGGGAAGGGTGATCCTTACTAAAAAATTACAAGTGAACGATACACTTAAACTCATATCCGGATTTTTAGAACTGGGCAACTACGATGTAGAATTGGGAAATAACGCAGTCTCCAGAAATGCTTCTGATTCCAGCTATTTGCGCATAACTGGAACTGGCAGAGTAAGAGGAAGAGCGAATTCAACCGGAAAACTCTTTCCTATTGGATTTAACCCATACCTACCGGTAAGTATCCTTAGTGCGGGAAATGAGCGATTTAGCGTTGGTGTTGATAGCGGTGTTAGCTATTCTGACGAATCCGGTTACTTTACAAAAAATGCTGTGAATCGCACTTGGAGTATTGCCTGCGAGAGCAATGCCTCGAATGTTATTTTAACATTTCAATGGAACAATGACATAGACTCCTTACCCGGTTTTGACGCGAGCAATTGCGCGATTGCCTATACCTACGGAGGGACAAACGATTGGATAAGAACACAGACCAAATCGTCCGCATCTGGGTCGCGCAATGCCTATACCCAGAGTATTACCATGGACTTCACGGCTGGAACAGTCTATGAATTTTACATCTATTCAGACACCAACGAGACTGACTACATAAACGCCAATGTGAAACTCATGCTCGAAGGAGCATACAACAGTGGCACTGGAACCATGTCTACAGCCTTGCGCAGTGGCAATAGCTTTGGATCTACCAATCTTCTACCTGCTGCTCAGCCTTACAACAGTGACCCTTGGAATTATGCAGGTACGGAAAACGTTGATACAGCTAATCACCCTGCCAACGCAGTGGATTGGGTACTAGTTGAACTTCGCAGTACTTACAACGGTGCTGCTGTGACCAATGGTAGAGCAGCCGGATTCTTATTGAGCGATGGGTCTATAGTAGATACCAACGGTACGGATGCGATTCGTTTCTGGGATATCACACCGGGTTACTACTACGTTGTAGTGAAGCACCGCAATCACTTGCCTATCATGACGGCTGATAGCATCTACCTTAGCAATGCTTCAAGCTTATATGACTTTACATCAGGTCAAGGCAAAGCCTATGGCACTGATACAACTACCTTCCAATCTAAGCCAATGAGTGCCTTGGGTGATGGCCGTTACGGCATGCGTGCCGGGGATTGTGCAGGAACTAGCTACCAAATAAGATACAATGGTGGAGGTCTGAATGATCGCACCTGGATGCTGAGTGTGGTAGGCGGAAATGCTTCATCCGGCACTCCAATAACCAACACCTATGAACGCTGCGACGTGAATTTGGATCGCCAAGTTCGATACAACGGTGGTGGTTTAAATGACCGTACCCGATTACTCAATTGGGTAGGAGGAAACAACAATTCAGGAAGTCCAATTAATACAGCCGTTCCAAACCCGTGAAGACTTTAAGAAACATATCGCTTCTTTTTGTCCTTGCGCTGAGCACGGCATTCGCTACTGCGCAGGAATTCGAATTGCGCTTTGTGCAAACCAGCTGCAATACCTTCAGGGTTGATGCACGCTGTGTGAACAGCAATTATGTTCCAGTAGTAGGTACTGGAATCAATGCTTTTGATTTCGGCATTATCTCCACAGGATCCTATACCCTTTCTATTGATACCAATAACTACCTTCAAGGAAGTTTCGGCCAAACCGGTAATGGAACGGTTAACGGCTACAACTACTATTTCTATTCCCTGAATACGACATTTAACATAAGCAGCGGTAACGGGTGGACTCTCAATACGTGGAAAAGTATTGTAAGCTTCACCATAAACTCTGGAACAACGCTACTGCAAGGTGCTACAGATGCGTTAACAAACTTCACCTTTGGTGCTTACATCGTGACTAGCGGCACCAATGCATACGCAGGCCTCAATGAAATGGGCGTTAGTTCTACCATCAATCAACTCTACAAAACGTGGACAGGTGATGATGATTCGGATTGGACCATTACTACGAATTGGTGTCCTACCGGCTCACCGGTTACCGGAGAGAATTTAGTTATTCCAAATTCTTCAAATCAGCCTATCATACAAAGCGCAACGAGTGTAAACAACATTGAAATTAAGTCGGGAGCTATTCTTGGCCTTGATAATAAAGTACTCACTGTTGCAGGTAACTTAACGGGTTCTGGTTTCATTAAAGGAGGAGGGGCAAGTTCACTGGTTCTTTCAGGTTCCAATGGTAACCTGGATAGTTTAAGCATGGATACAAGCGTACGAGGAAGTACCAATGTGCTTCAAAACCTTACGCTATCAGGCTCCAACAATTTGCTCCTTGTAAAGGATTCTCTTCAAATTTCAGGTATTCTAACCTTAACAGAAGGCACCTTCTTTACAAACGATAAAGTTGTATTGATTAGCAACTCTGCTAACAGCTATGGACAAATTGCAAAAGATGGAAACGGTGAATTAGACGGTTCCATTACCATGCAGAAAACCCTGAGCGCTCTCAACGGCAGCTGGAAACAAATTTCACTTCCTTTATCTGGTACACTTACAAATCTTAGTGGTGTTGCCGTGAATACGTCGAGCCATACACCCGCCGGAGAACGCAATATTTATTGGTACAATGCAGCCAACAACGGCAGTGGTGCACATACTGGCTGGACTGAAGCAGATAGTTCAGATAACTTTACCAAAGGATACATGTTGTATTGCGACTCTGGCGACGCTGTATTGAAAACAGGCACGAGGTGGAGCTTCAAAGGCGATTACAGCAACGGTAATAAGAACTACGGTGTTACCCATCTTTCTTTGAGCTCAGCCGATCAGGAGGGCTGGAACCTGATTCCAAACCCGTACCCAAGTAATATTGATGTAAGTGTACTTCTTAATTCTTCAGCATTCAGTAGCATTGCGTATGATGCTGTTCACGTATGGGACGCTGCAACTGAGCAATACCGCGCCATTACGAAAACCGGTGTCACCGCTATAACCAGCTACAATACCAATGATACCATATTGAACGATGGAACAGATATCGGACCTTTCCAAGCGTTCTGGATCAAGGTAGATAATTCCGGTACCTTCACCTTGCCAAATAGCGCAAGAACGACGGCTATGGGCGGTGTACGCAATTTCTTTAAAAAGAACTACGACTTGCTTCGTGTAAACGTAAGCAATTCTGGAAACGGCGCGAAAGACCAAGTTGTTGTTTACTTCGCCAACTCGGCTACACAAGGCTTGGATAATGGCTTAGATGCCTACAAGCTTCGTTCACTAAACCCGGATATGCCGAGTTTAAGTATGGTAACAGACAAAGGTGAAGAACTCTCTATTAATGCCCTACCAGAAGGTGAATTAAGCTATTCTCAAGCCATTCGCTTCGCTAGTCAAAAAGAAGGCCTTATGACCATTAGCCTCGACAGAGAAGCATTTGATGCCAGCTGGAGAGTGTATATTGAGGATAAACAAACCGGTAAACTACACGAATTCACCGGAACAGAATATACCTTCACCAAGTCGAGTTCAGACATGGCTGATCGCTTTGTATTGCATATCTCTCGCTACGCTTTGAGCGCTAACGATAACAGTACCATCGTAGAAGAAGGCATCGCTATCCATAGCCATGCTGGAGCTTTACAACTTGTTACCGCTGATCACTTCAATGGCCAAGAAGCGCAAATCGAAATTACCGATCTAAGCGGGCGTCAAGTTTACAGCAGTGCCATTATACTGAAATCCGGCATCCAAGAATTCTCTGGACTTGTTCGTTCTCACGGCCTGTATTTTGTTAACCTCCGCGTAGAAGGCATCATCCGCAAGGCTAGTGTAGTTTTGAAGCCGTAACGCATTCCTATTCCCTTTAATAGTTCATCCTTCTTCCAGAAAGCCCTAGGTGCCGAAACTTATGCATGCATTCTGATGTTGAGAAGACTTGGTGCCCTCTCGCCAATCATTTACACGATGCTCAGAAATGACGTGTATCTCCCATAAAAGCATAAAAAAACCCCGATCACTCGGGGTTCTTAGTATTTCGTTTCGTTGAATTACTTCAATTTACGTTTTACTTCTACTTCTTCGTAGGCTTCAATGATGTCGCCTTCTTGGATGTCGTTGAAGTTTTTGATGTTCAAACCGCACTCGTATCCGGCCGATACTTCTTTCACATCGTCTTTGAAACGTTTCAGTGAATCAAGTGACCCGGAGTGGATTACAACACCATCGCGAATGATACGGATCTTGCTGTTACGGCTGATTTTTCCGCTAAGCACATAACATCCGGCGATAGTACCCACCTTGGAGATTTTGAATACCTCGCGGATTTCCACGTTGGCCGTCTCTTTCTCTTCGATATCCGGCTCCAACATACCCTCCATTGCGTCTTTGATTTCTTCAATCGCTTTGTAGATGATAGAGTAGTATTTGATTTCGATACCTTCTGTCTCCGCCAATTTCTTAGCCTGCTGAGAAGGACGAACCTGGAATCCGACGATGATCGCATCAGAAGCCGAAGCCAAGAGCACATCGCTCTCCGAAATCTGACCTACTGATTTATGGATTACGTTAATCTGAATCTCTTCTGTAGATAGCTTCAACAAGGCATCGGCCAAGGCTTCAACAGAACCGTCCACGTCACCTTTAACGATGATGTTCAACTCCTTGAAGTTACCAATCGCCAAACGACGACCGATCTCATCCAGGGTAATGTGTTTCTGTGTACGAAGACCCTGCTCACGTTGCAATTGCTGACGTTTATTCGAGATTTCTTTGGCTTCTTGCTCCGACTTGGTAACGATAAACTTATCGCCGGCCTGAGGTGCACCGCCGAAACCGAGAACGGTTACCGGAACTGCTGGACCTGCTTCTTCTATCTTCTTACCACGCTCATTGAACATGGCTCTTACTCTACCTGAATGCACACCGGCAATGATTGGGTCACCCACGCGGAGTGTACCACCTTGCACCATCACAGTTGTAACGATACCGCGGCCTTTGTCCAACTGCGCTTCTACAACTGAGCCGGATGCACGTTTATTTGGGTTGGCTTTGAGGTCGAGCATCTCTGCTTCCAACAATACCTTTTCAAGTAAGGCATCGATGTTCAAACCTTTTTTGGCCGAGATCTCTTGGCACTGGAACTTACCGCCCCATTCTTCTACCAGGATATCCATGGCAGCCAATTGCTCGCGGATTTTATCCGGATTCGCTCCGTCTTTATCTACTTTGTTGATGGCAAAAACCATGGGCACTTCAGCGGCCTGAGCGTGTGCAATCGCTTCACGCGTTTGCGGCATCACGCTGTCGTCAGCAGCAATTACGATGATGGCTACGTCGGTGATTTTTGCACCCCTCGCACGCATCGCTGTAAAGGCCTCGTGACCCGGAGTATCTAAGAAGGTAATCTTCTTGCCACTTTCCAGCTGTACCTCGTAAGCACCAATGTGCTGGGTGATACCACCCGCCTCACCGGCAATTACGTTGGCTTTCCGCACGTGATCCAAGAGGGATGTTTTACCGTGGTCAACGTGACCCATTACGGTTACGATTGGCGCACGCGGCAACAAATCTGCCGGATCATCCATATCTTCTTCAACCGATTCTTGAACTTCAGCTCCAACAAATTCTACTTCATAGCCAAATTCTTCTGCGATGATGGAAATCATCTCAGCATCCAATCGCTGGTTGATGGAAACCATCATACCCAAGCTAAAGCATGCGGTGATTACTTCATTCACCCCTACATCCATCATACTGGCCAATTCGTTAGCCGAGATGAACTCCGTAACTTTGATGATTTTGTTTTCAGCCTCTTGTTCTCTGGAAAGCTTTTCACGGCTCTGCGCGTGCTGATCACGTTTCTGACGGCGTAATTTCTGGCGACCTTGTCCGGATTTACCCGCACCGGGTTGCAGACGCGCCAAAGTCTGTTTCAGCTTATCTTGAATTTGCTTTTCTGTGATTTCCTCACGCTCATTCGGGTTGCTGCTGCCTCTGTTGTTATTGTTTCCACGTGGGTTATTTCCACCGCGGTTTGTATTGTTCGAGTTGTTTGTGTTTGGACGTGGGTTGTTTCCACCCGTCCGGTTGTTGTTGTTATTGTCAGTAGGACCAACCGTTTTACGTTTTCTCTTTTTCTTGCCTTCATGCGATCCATCAGAAGATGCAACAGGCTTCTTCTTCTGTTCTTGCGGAAGTTCGATTTTACCCAGTACACGCAAGCCTTGCAGCTTCTCGTAATTTGGTTTTCTCACTTCGCTTCGCTCATCTGCGGCCGGAGTTTCCGTTTTTTCTACTTTAGGCTCTTCCGCCTTCGGTGTTTCTTTGGACTGTTTCTCTTTGGCTGCCTTTTCATCGGCATCTTTCTTTGCTTTGGCCTCTTCATCCGCTTTCGCTTTGGCCTTTTTCACCTTCGCTTCTTCGTCGGCTGCTTTGGCTTTCGCTTCCGCTTCTTCTCTCTCCTTCGCCTTTTTCGCTTCCGCCTCTGCTTTGGCTTTGGCCTTCGCTTCTTCTTCCGCTTTGGCTTTCGCTTCCGCTTCTTCTTTCTCTTTTGCCTTCTTGGCTTTGGAGTCGACTTGGTTTAAGTCGATTTTTCCAACCACCTTCAGATTCATCCGATCATCCGCTTCCTTCGTTTCCTCAGGTACTTCAACCGGGGCTGTTTCTTTCGGTTCTTCTTCTTTCGACGGAGTGGTAACCGGGTTAACGGTCGTGTTTTTAATCAGGACATCCTCTTCAAACTCACCGGTTGGTGCTTTGTCTGTAGGCTTCTTGTCCTTAATTTCAGTCACCTCTACCTGGTGGTCGCGGTGACGGTTGATTTCCAGCTGCTTGGCTTCCTCACGAGCCGCTTTATCCGACTTAAAGTCGCGTGCAAGGAGGTCGTACATCTCCTGCGTGATTTTGGTCGTAGGCTTATTCTCTACGGCAAAACCACTGTTGTTCAGGTGTTCCACTACGGTAGTCAAGGCTACCCCCAGCTCACTGGCAACTTTAACAATTCTGTATGTTTGCTTGTTATCCGTCATTTATCTTTTTACTCTCGGGGCTCAGCTTCCGAAGCCCTTTGGATTGTTCTAATTTAAATCTTTTACATAAGGCCTCAATCGTTTTCAAATTCAGCGTTGAGAATCTTCTTGATTTCAGCCACGGTTTCTTCTTCCAATTCCGTTCTGCGCACCAAGTCCTCATCTGAGGTTCTCAATACGGAACGAGCGGTATCCAAACCGATGCCTTTGAGTTCATCGATAATCCAGCTATCGATTTCATCTGCAAATTCGTCAAGATCGATATCCTCTTCCACCTCATCTTCCGAATCGCGGAATACGTCGATCTCATAACCTGTCAGCTTACCTGCCAGTTTAATGTTATGTCCACCTTTACCGATAGCCAAGGATACTTGGTCAGGCTTGAGGAATACCGAAACGCGGTCTTTCTCTTCATCCACTTCCATGGAAGTCAATTTAGCCGGACTTAAAGCTCTCTGGATATATAGTTTCAGGTTATTGGTATAGTTAATTACGTCGATGTTTTCGTTACGCAACTCACGCACGATTCCGTGTATACGTGAACCCTTCATACCTACGCAAGCTCCAACTGGATCGATACGATCATCGTAGCTTTCTACGGCTACTTTAGCTCTTTCACCCGGCTCACGTACGATACGTTTGATGGTGATTAAACCATCCAAGATTTCAGGTACTTCCAGTTCGAAGAGGCGCTCCAAGAATTCTGGGGCGGTACGCGAAAGGATGATACGCGGATTTCCATTCAACATCTCTACGCGTAATACCACACATTTGATGGCGTCACCCTTTTTGTAGAAATCGCTCGGAATCATTTCTTGTTTTGGAAGGATGAGTTCATTGCCCTCATCATCCAAAATCATCATTTCCTTCTTCCAAATCTGGTATACCTCACCGGTAACGATTTCGCCAACACGGTCTTTGTATTTATTGTACAGCTCGTCTTTTTCGAGTTCCATGATTTTGGACATCAAAGTCTGACGAGCAGTCAGGATGAGGCGGCGTCCGAAATCCAACAAGAACACTTGCTCGATGGCTTCTTCCCCTACTTCAAAGTCTGCTTCAATCTTTTTTGCATCCGAAATACCAATCTGAAGTGCCGGGTCTTCCACTGCATCGTCTTCAACAATTTCGCGGGTTCTCCAGATCTCTAGGTCACCGTTCTCTGTGTTAATAATGACGTCGCAGTTCTCATCCGTGCCGTATTTCTTTTTCAGCATACTACGGAACACGTCTTCCAATACGCGCATCATTGTGGCCCTGTCAATGTTCTTGAATTCCTTAAATTCCGAAAAGGAATCCACTAAGCCTAGGTTACTCATTCTCTCTATCGTTTAAAAGATACGACCACTTTCGGGTCTGTTATGCTACTTAAATTATAGGTCCTCTCTACGACCTGCTTCTTTTTACCTTTTTCTTTGATGGTCATTTCCAAAGTGAGCACCTTGCCATTTAAGGCTTTGAATACTCCCTCTTGCTCTTTGCCTTCTTCATCCGTAAAGCGCAAGGAGCGCCCCAGGTGTTTGGCAAATTGCCTGATCATCTTCAGCGGTCTGTCTACCCCGGGAGAAGAAACTTCTACCGTGAAAGCACCCACCTCATCCGGCACTTCTTCATCTACCTTGCGGGAAATGAAGCGGCTTACCTCTCCGCATTTCTGGATTGGAATGCCTTGGTCGCCATCGAGGAGAACCGTGATTTGTTTGCCGGTTTTGCTGCGCAGTATTTCCACCACAAAATACTCTGTCTCCCCTTGCAGGGCCTCATTCGCCCAATGTTCTATCTGTGCAGCTAACTCCATTTTCTGTGCAATAAAAAAGGGGACTTTGTCCCCTCATCATTCACTCAAATCGGTGCAAAAATAAGGCAAATACTTGAATTTACAATAGGTTAAGGCAACCTGCACGCCTTTTATTGCGTCTTTCATCCAAGCCAGAATCGCGGGCAAGCGGGTACTGCGCTGAAAAGGCAGTTTAATTTGCTATTTTTGCAAGCCTAAAATGATATTCGATAGAGAAAGACCTTCGTTTGAGCCCTCTAACAACGTGACCGTTAAGCGTTGTTTCTGCGCCTATGAATTTGCGGAAGATTTCGTAAAAGGTAAAAGAGTGGCTGATATTGGTTGTGGCTCAGGCTACGGCACCGTTCACCTAGCCAAATTTGCTGAGCAAGCAACCGGAGTAGACTATTCTGCTGAGACCCTGGAGGAATCCAGAAAAGAGTATGCCGACGTTAAGAACTTGAACTTCGTACACGGCAAAGTGCCCCCGGTACCTTTGGAGTCTGAGAGCTACGACGTGGTAACAGCATTTCAGTTTATTGAGCACATCCCCAATCCGGTTGATTTCATACGCGATGTACACCGCATCCTGAAGCCGGGTGGCGTATTCTTGTGCACCACGGTAAACGCGAAGATGTCTTTAGCCCGTAACCCATTCCACGTGTTTGAATACGACTTCGCTTGGATGGAAAAGGATTTCCGCAAGGTGTTCAACGATGTAGAAATGATCGGTCTTCAAGGAAACGAGAAGGTGAACACATACTACAAAGAGAATAACAAATGGGTTCGAAGCATTTTGAAATGGGATGTATTGAACCTCCATAAGATTGTTCCGGCTAGCTGGGTAACCTTACCGTATAACTTCCTCACGAGTCGTATGCGCAAGCAGTTGGCTGAAGAAAATCCAATCGCACTGGAAATTGATACCAAAGACTTCTTTATTACCAAAGAAGACCTTGATAATACCTGGGACATCTTCGTGGTAGCGCGGAAGGAAGCATAGTCCATAGACCATGGACGATGGACCATGGAGGCGCTACCTTATGGTTACTTCTATAAACATATATGGTTCTTTCCTTCTGTGATGAGGGGATGAAGAGAATTGAATTTCCAATCGTACCAAATCAGCAGCACTGGAATTTTCCCGATAAATCACATCGGGACCAGTGAACGCCTCGGGGTTGAAACACTATAAACTAGAACAGAGCCACGATGGACGATGGACCATGGAGGCTTATACTTAAACTCCTAGTCCAAAAGTCCTACTGTCTTAAAGTCACCTAACAACTATCTCTTCCCATAACAACCACTTCTTCAATAATCGAGGGTTCTGACTCAGGTTAGTGAGGTAATAAGTTTGGCTGTAGAACGCTGCTGAGTTTTCAATGCGCTCCAACACCACGGTGCCCGGACTGAGGAAAGAGGAATGGATAAAAAACCATTCGCCCTTTCGCTTTAAAACATAGCCCACGTGATAGTCCAGGCCAACGCAATACAGTGCGTCAGGTAGTGCGGCAGTCTTCGCTTTAAACTCAGCGATATCTGCGGGAGTATATCGTCTAACCGTATCGCCACAAGCCAATACCTCACAAGCCTTTTTGGAAGCTTGTTGTGCCAGCTTATAGCGATTCAGTTTAAATCCAATGTGTTTTAAGGTTGTGCTAACGAAATAACCGCAGGCAATCTGGCCTTCGCCCGGGGTATTGCTTATCCCATTGAAATCCCATTCGGTGCCATACCAAAAGGGAAATATGCCATTCACTAAAAGACTTTCTATTTGCTTGCCCATCTTCAACAGCACTGCCTCTTTAGTGCTATCAGTTCTGGCCGACAAATAATGCCCTTTCCATTTTTGTTGAATCTCCCGGTGCATTAAAATGCGAATTGAATAGGCTAGCGAGGTATCTGCATTCAAATGGTAGAGACTAGAATCCAGTTGCAGCACTTCCGGTTCTACCACTAATATACTGTCTGCAGGAACATCAGCTGCCATAGGCTTTGCCGCCTGACCTGAACAGGCCTGAAGTACAATCGCTAAAAAAAAGAAGCTAAGCAGGAAACGCATACAGGCATAATGCGCAAAAGCCTGTTTTTATTGTGAAGTCTAGTTTCCGATGTACTGCAAATGGCTGAGCAGCAGCTGGAAATCGCGGTTAGCGCTGAAGTCGCGCGCATACCTAAAGTTGATTACAGCCGGCGAGATACTCAGGCTGCTTAAATCGGCCGCACCCGCGGGATGCAGAACCCCCGGAGGAAGAGCAGGCATACCTTCCGCATCTTCTGCTTTGCCGGCATAGGATACCCAGGTCTTATACCCCCAAAGTACTTGGAAAGCATTGCGGAAATAGCCCGCTTTATTGCGGCAAATCCAGATCAACAGAGGAAACAGGACCAAAACTCCGGCAGCGCTCACCATGTCGAATAATCGCTTTTCCCTTTGAGCGGTGCTAGAGGCTAGCGCCAGCTTTAGGTCGATGGTATAAAACTCCCCATTGGTATTCTTAGAATTGCTACCGATGATGTACAAGGTCTCTTCCGGCACAATCTTATAATTCACCTCGTTCTGGTCCAACTTCCCCATCCACTGGATAATCTCAGAGCTGCTCAGGTCCTTGGCGCAGAAAATCAGCTCCGAAACCTTAAAGATGGTAATGATTTCAGGCAGTTTATCCAGCGTCCCGATAAAGGCATCGCCTTCTACCTTTTCCGTTCCCGGGTAGACAAAGCCAATCAAGGTATGCGGTACATGACTCTCTTGCAGCAGATTCTTCACCCGTTGAGCTTCATCTCCTTTGCCTACTATCAAGGTATTGTAGGCTAGCTTTTCTCCGTAATTCAGGGATTTATGTCGGATGAAATACGACAATAGCCTATAGCCCATCAGCAGCAAGCTGCCGGTGAGCATACCCAAAATAATCAAGGCTCTGCTGAAACGCAGGTGATCCGGAATAAATGCATACCAGACGGCGATGGCAATGGTACCCGAGAACATACCAAATGCGATGTGTCGCAAGCCGGCATTTCGTCGGTAGCCTCCTGAAAAGTAAATCCCCCCCAACCAACAAGCGATGTAGACCACCGTATTGACATAGAGGTAGGTATCGGGGTATTCTCCTCCCAACACAAATTTATGGTTGCGTTCCCAGTACAATTTGAGGGCGTAGTTCAAGCCAAAGAGTAAGACACCATCCAAGGCAGGCTGCCAGGCTTTCATAGCGAAACGTTGCAGAAGCGCAATAGAAGCTCTGAACCAGATAGCCAGGTTGATAAAGATGCCGAAGCTGCGGGCAAAAGAAGCCGAGAAATGCTTTTTAGCGAAGATGACCATCGCTTTATAAAACACGAAGACGTAGTTTACCGAAGTCTTCTTGGTACTCTCCCCTTTGTAATGGATGATGGTGGTATCGGGAAAGTAATAGTTTTTATAGCCACCCAGCGTGATGCGGTAGGATAGATCAATGTCTTCTCCGTACATGAAGAAGGTCTCGTCGAGCAAGCCTACCTTATCCAAAGTTTCCCGGCGCATGAGCATAAAGGCCCCGGCCAAAACATCCACCTCGTGGGTTTCGTATTCGCTTAAGTAGCCTAAGTGGTAACGTCCGAAGATCTTTGATTTAGGAAAGAGCTTAGACAAGCCGAACATCTTATAAAAAGCCACTTGCGGGGTAGGCAACCCGCGCTTCGACTCGGGTAAAAATTTACCTGTCCCGTCTATCATACGCACGCCCAATCCGCCGGCATCGGGGTGCTCATCCATAAAGCGGACAACCTTCTCAAAGGTGTCTTCTTCAACAACGGTATCCGGGTTTAGGAGCAAGACATAGCGCCCGCTCGACTTCACAATTGCTTGGTTATTGGCCACGGAGAAGCCCGGGTTATGTTGGTTCTCAATCAGACGCACTTCCGGAAACTTTTCCTTTACCATGCGCACCGAACCGTCTACCGAGTTATTGTCGACAACCCACACCTCACCCTCTACCCGCTTGAGTGCTTTGCGCACCGATAGCAGCGCCTGTTCGAGGAAATGCTCGACGTTGTAGTTGACGATGATAACTGAGATATCCATTAGACCATGGACCATAGACCATAGACCATGGTATACATGATCTACAGCTATTGGTCGCGAAAGCAAAGATGCAGACTTAGGGGGGGAAGTTCCAAATGCTGTTTGACCGTGGGACTGTTTAACTGTTAGACTGAATTGTCTTGGCCTGAAAAAAGTTGACAAAACTAAGTCAACATGAAAAAGGAAAACAGTACACCAGGAAAAAGGAAACAGCAC
>FWPV01001783.1_pt1 | contig 56559 bp, 52 predicted proteins | sample 2228371 | NCBI WGS metagenome assembly FWPV01 (sample SAMEA103939776, study PRJEB20133) | metagenome
CTGAACGTCTTCATCGCTCCTCCCTCGCTCCCATCAGATTCTGAGGGGAGGGTAGCGGGTTCCCACACAGGCTGCTAGGCGGGCGGGACCGAGATGACGAACGCGAGCGTTCTCATTGAGCCGTTGAGGGACTTCGCCGAGGCTGTTAGGGTCAAGACGGCTGGCTTCGCCGGGGGCGAACCGGAGGATCAGCTCCGCAACCCCTTCGAGAACTTCATGACCTCGGTCGGGCGCGCGCTGGGCTGGGACTTGATTTGCAAAGGGGAGACCCTTCTCCCGGACCGGCTCGGAAAGCCCGATTTCGCTATCTCCCTTAACAAACTGCTCGCCGGCTACGCGGAGCTCAAAGCCCCTGGCCTCGGCGCGGACCCCAAGCGCTTCACCGGCCACAACCGCGATCAGTGGAAGCGGTTTCAGGCTCTCCCCAACCTCCTCTACACCGATGGCAGCGAGTGGGCGGTGTACCGCCGCGGCGAGCGCCTGCGGGACATCGTCCGCCTCTCCGGTGACGTCGCCACCGCTGGGCGCAAGGCCGTCACGCCGGAGGTTGCACGCGCACTCGAAGCCCTCCTGCGCGACTTCCTTGCCTGGCAACCCGTCCTCCCCTTCGATCGTCGGGGGCGGCTCGACCTCAAACGGTTCGTGGGCGAGCTGGCGGCTTACTGCCGGATGCTGCGCCAGGACGTAGCCGATGCGCTCAACGACCGTGCCTCGCCCCTCGTCCAGCTCGCGAAGGACTGGAGGAAACTCCTCTTCCCGGACGCCTCCGACGACCAGTTCGCCGACGCCTACGCCCAGACCGTCACCTTCGCCCTCCTCCTGGCGCGAAGCCTGGGGGCCGATCCGCTGTCCCTCGGCAGCGCCGAGGCCACCCTCGCCGCGGACCACAGCCTGCTTTCTCGCGCGCTCCAGGTGCTGACTGATCCCCATGCCCAGGCCGAGATCTCCGCGTCGCTGGACGTGCTCCTCCGCGTGATCGGCGAGGTTCCTCCCCATGCCCTCTCCGGCCCCGAGGACCCGTGGCTCCACTTCTACGAGCAGTTCCTCGCTGCCTACGATCCCAAGCTGCGCAAGGACGCAGGCGCGTACTACACCCCGGTGGAGGTCGTCCAGGCCCAGGTCCGCCTCGTGGACGCCGTCCTGACCGATGGCACAAAGCTCGGCAAGAAGCTGGGATTCGCGGATCCCAGCGTGGTCACCCTCGACCCGGCCGCCGGCACCGGCACCTACCTCCTCGGGGTGATCGAGCACGCCCTGACGAGGGTCGAAAAGACGGAAGGGAGCGGGGCCGTTCCCGGTCGCGCCACGGCCCTCGCCGAGAACCTCTACGGGTTCGAGAACATGGTCGGGCCGTTCGCGGTGTGCGAACTCCGCGTGAGCCGGGCCCTGCAAGACAATGGGGCGACGCTCCCCCAAGGTGGGACCCACATCTACCTCACCGACACCCTGGAGAGCCCCAGCGCCGAGCCGCTGCAGCTTCCGCTCTTCCTCAAGCCGATCGCCGATCAGCACGCCAAGGCCCTCCAGGTGAAGAGCAAGGTGCCGGTGATCGTGTGCCTTGGCAATCCGCCCTACGACCGCCACGAGGCCGCCGACGAGTCGAACAAGGCCCGCACCGGGGGTTGGGTGCGCTGGGGCGACGATGGCAAGGGAACCGACGCGATCCTGAACGACTTCCTGGAGCCCGCGATCGCCGCGGGGCACGGGGTGCACATCAAGAACCTGTACAACCTGTACGTCTACTTCTGGCGGTGGGCGCTGTGGAAGGTGTTCGAATCGAACACCGCGGCCGGACCGGGCGTGGTGAGCTTCATCAGCGCCGCGAGCTACCTGGATGGGGATGCGTTCGCCGGCATGCGGGAGCACATGCGCCGCCTGTGCGACGAGATTTGGATCCTCGATCTCGGCGGCGAGGGCCGTGGCACGCGGAAGAGCGAGAACGTGTTCGCGATCCAAACGCCCGTCGCCATTGCCGTCGCCGCGCGGTACGGCAAGTCGTCCAAGAAGCGCCCCGCCACGGTCCACTACGCCCGGATCGAGGGGACACGGGAGGAGAAGCTCCGGGCATTGGAGGAGATACAGGACTTGACTTCCCTCGCTTGGAAAACCTGCCCGAAGGAATGGCACGCTCCGTTCAGACCCGCGGGTGCCGGAGCCTACTTTGCCTGGCCACTCCTTACCGACGTACTTCCCTGGCAGCATCCAGGAGCGGAGATCAAGAGAACGTGGCCGATCTCCCCGAGTGCCGATGTACTGACAAAGCGTTGGAGGAAACTCCTGGAGGTTGAGGACAGGAGAAGAGGAATCACTGACCAAGATCGAGACAACCGGGCAAGGAGGTTCAAGGAGACCCGTGATCGGAAGGTTGGAGGGCTGTACTCGCCGTTGCCTGGTCAGGTGCCGGACAAGCCGCTTGCTGAGCTGTCCCCAGACGCACCCGTTCCCCCGATCAGACGCTACGCCTACCGATCCTTCGACCGCCAGTGGTTGGTGGCTGACAACCGCGTGGGGGACTTCTTCCGTCCTGACCTCTGGTTAGCACATGGCCCGGAGCAGATCTACACAACGAGCCTCTTCAACCATCCTCTGGGTTCCGGTCCAGCGCTCACAGCCTGCAACAACATTCCTGACCGTCACCATTTTCGCGGTTCCTTTGGTGGGAAGGACGTTTTTCCCTTGTACCGTGACTCCGAGGGTATGGAGGCAAACGTCCTGCCAGGGCTGCTGGACATGCTGAACAGAAGCTACAGTCAGAAGGTCACACCCGAGGACTTCTTGGCGTACGTGTACGGCGTCCTCGCTCAGCCCGCGTTCACGGAGCGGTTCGCCGCAGAGCTGGAGACGCGCGAGCTGCGGGTCCCGCTGACGAAGGATCCCGACCTGTTCCGGAAGGTCCGCGACATCGGAGCGAAGCTTCTCTGGCTCCACACCTACGGGGAACGGTTCGTCCCCCCGGGGTTCGTTCGCGGCGACATCCCCCCAGGCGAGGCCAAGTGCGTCAAGTCGGTGCCCGACGATCCTTACAAGTACCCGGACCGCTTCCGGTACAACGACACGACCCAGACCCTGCACGTCGGCGACGGGGAGTTCCGGCCCGTGGCCCGCGAGGTGTACGAGTTCGAGGTGTCCGGGCTAAAGGTCGTCCAATCGTGGCTCGGGTACCGGATGAAGGTCCCCAAGGGGAAGAAGTCCTCGCCGCTGGACGACATCCGGCCGGAGCGGTGGAGCGCCCAGTTCACCCACGAGCTCCTCCAGCTCCTGTGGGTGCTCGAGGCGACGCTCGCCACCTACCCCGAACAGGCCCGCCTCCTGGACGAGGTCCTCCAGGGAGAGCTCTTCGCGGCGGATGAGCTTCCCCCCGTGCCTCCGGAGGCACGCAAGCCGCCTGCCGTGCCACACCGGGGCAGGTCCAGCGGTCCGAAGGACAGAACGGCCCAGACGGAGCTCCTGTGAGTGAACCGCAGCACTACCCGCCTAAGGGGTTGCTCTCGGATTGGGAGATCGTCGAGTTGGCGGATGCGGATCCGCCGCTCATTGTCCCGTTCGTCCCCCGGCAGGAGGGGAAGCCGTCCTACGGCCTGGGCTCGTTCGGGTACGACATCCGGCTCGGAGCGCGGTTCCTCGTCCCCGATCGGGGGTCGGGGGTCACCCTCGACCCGCAGGGGACCCCGGCCGGGGCGTTCCGCGAGGTCGCCTGCACCGGGGCGCTCGAACTCGCCCCCGGGACGTTCGTCCTCGGGGAGAGCGTGGAGCGGTTCGCCCTGCCACCCGACGTCCTGGGCCTGTGCTTCGGGAAGTCAAGCTACGCCCGGTGCGGGCTCGTCGTGAACGTGACCCCGCTCGAGCCGGGGTGGCGCGGAGTTCTCACCATGGCCCTCATCAACGCGTCCCCGCTCCCGATCCGGCTCCAGATCGGGCAGGGGATCGCCCAGGTCGTGTTCTTCCGCGGGGAGCGTCCCGCCCGGACGTACGGCGACAAGGAGGCCGGCGGGGCCTACCAGGACCAAACCGGTCTCGCTCTCCCCTGGTAGCCTGGGATCCTCGAGGGGGCCTGCCGGGTCTCCCCCGACACGGCCCGTTGGCTCGCTACAGCGCCGTCCGCCGCAGGTCCACGCCGGGACGGAGGACCTTCTCCATCGTCACGCTCACCCGCTCGGGCCACATCCCGGCCCGAGCATAGACGCGATCGGCGCCGGTGAGGCTGGTGGCATCCACGCCCAAACCCACCCCGGTGCGGCCCCGCGCGCGGAGCTCGCGGAACAAGTGATAGAGGAGGGCCAATGCGATCCCTCTCCGCCGCCATGGCCTCCGCACCCCGAGGGTGTTTACCCAACCCTGGTCGGGGTCCTCGGCGTCGGTCCGCCGGCAGAGGGAGACCCCGACGATCTCGTCCTCCTCCACGGCGAGGAACCACAGTCTGGGGTCGAACTCCGCGTCGTCGCTGATCCACTGGCGCCACAGGGGTAGGCGTTGCTCGATCGGGCCCGGGACGTAACCCCAGTGGTCCTGGAACGCCTCGTCCACGGCCCGCAGCACGGCCTCCAAATCCCGCTCGGGATCGAACGTGCGCACGGTGATCCCCTCCGGCCACGCCGGCTCGGGGATCGCCCCGTTGAAGGCGATCTTCATCCGGAAGAAGCGCCGCGCCACCGTGTACCCGTGGGCGAGGAGGAGGGCGTGAGCCGCTTGATCCTGCTCCCATACCCCTTGCCCGAGCGTGACCTCGGCTTCCGGGGGGGCAAGGGCCAGCGACCGCTGGGCTCGCTCCTCTGCCCAGTTTACAAGCGCGCTCCCGACCCCGCGGCCCCTGTGGGTGGGATGGACCCGCCCCCAGAACATCGGGCGCACGTAGGGCGCGGTGAGGTTCCAGAACTTGACGTACCCCACGGGCCGTTCCCCGTGGAGCACGAGCTGGGTGTCGGCCTCCAGGTCGAACCCGGGCGTGCCCCACTCCGTGCGGACTTCGTTCACGGTGGACTGGTTCCGTCCAAACATGTGCTGCGAGCAGGCGTTGAACAGCTCGACAGCGGCCTCCGCGTCATCCCTCCGGGCGGGACGTGACGTGTACCCAAGCTTCTTCACAGGCTGCATGATCTCCTCCTTGCGGACAGGCCGGGCCTAGCTGGGGGATCAGGCCCCAGCCCTGGGGGCGGATCGGCCGGCAAGGGATGCTCGCTTGGGGGAACGGAGATGCGAGAGAAGCTAGACGGGGTTAGGCACTCCGGTCCGGCATGCCTGGCGCGGCCTCACCGCGCGCGCTCCCGTTGGCCTTGTCCACTGTGGGCCTCCCTTTGGCATGCCGGATGACCGGCGGTCCATGGTTCCACCCGCCTTCCCCAGCGGGGCGGCGGACCGTCGTACGATGAAGGCCGGAGTATAACCGGGCTTGATGGCCGGTCAAGGACGGCCCGGGCCCCGTGCTACCCGGGCGGGTAGGACGGTGGGCCGTGGCGGAGAACGTGTGGGGGATGTTCCGGATCTGGGGCGAGTTCGCCGATGGGTACGAGGCCTACCACGCCGGGTTCGGGGTGCGTGGGGGAGCACGACCGGTACGGGACAAGCGAGCACACTGGGCCCGCCCGGCGGGAGGCCGGACGAAAGGAGCAGCCCGCGCCGAGCACGGGCCGCCCCGTCGGGAACTACGTCGTACACCTCGCTATGGCCAAACTCCCACCTCCTTGTACGATCCCAGCACGGGGCCGGGAGGATGGGTGCCTAGGCGAATGGACTCTAACACCGACGGCCAGAGGGGACAAGGCCATCTGTCCCGCCCGGCGAAGGAGGACGAGATGAGGAAGTGGTGGTGGGCATTGGTGGGAGGGGTGCTTCTCCTGTCAGGTTGCGTGCGCGTGGCTCCTGATCCGTGCCACGGGGTGGCTCCACCCCTGGCCACGTTCCGCGTCTCGGCCGAGGGCGGGGAGCTTCCCCTTCTCATTACCTTGGATGCAACGGACTCGTCTCCGGGCGCGGGGTGCATTGTCGAGTACCTATGGGAGTTCGGAGATGGGACGCTCGGGAGCGGGGCGGTGGTGCACCACAAGTTCGACCGGGATCCGGAAGGACCGGAGGAGCAGGAGTTCCGCGTCGTCCTCACCGTGACCCAGGAGCTGATCACCGATCAGGGCCCATGCCGCCTCACCGGCCAGGCGGTGCGCATCCTTCGCTACGGGATCAGCCGTCCCCTGAACGTGGTGCGGTGGGAGCTGAAGTCCACCTACTATGGATCGTTGATCGAGGGGCTCGTGCGCAACGAGAGCACAGACCGGCGCGTGACCCACGCGGAGGTGTATGCCCGGTTCTACCGCGAGCCGGGTCACGTGCTGGTGGGGCAAGCGCAACGGGAGCTGTGGGACATCCGGCCGGCGGAGGAGCGGTTGTTCATGATCGCGACGTACCTGTGGCCGTGGGAGTTCGACTGGGTGGAGCTCCGCACGGAGGCGTTCACCGCTCAGCCCTAGGCGGAAAGGCGGGCCCCGGAGGGGCCCGCCTGGGCGATGCGAGGTGCGCCTACCGGGGGAGGGCGGCCGCCCCCTCCAGCGCTGCGATCCGTTCCAACACGTCCTCGTCGCCGGGGAGCTCCTCCAGGGCCTGGCGGTAGGCGGCGAGGGCGGCTTGGCGCGCGGCCGCGATCGCCTCGTCGAGGGCGGCGATCTGCGCCTCGCGCTCCGGGCCCTCGGGGAACTCGGTCTCGACGAGCTCCTTGTCCGACTCGAGGTCGGCCATCTTCTCCTCGTACAGCGAGCCGATGATGAACGAGATGTACCGCTCCTCGACCTTCCCTTCCTCGCGGATGCGCTCGAACGCGGCGATCCCCTGATCGAGGTCTGCGCTCTTCACGTACATCGCCTGGAGGATCGGGTCATTGATGACCACGACCGCGTTCCGCCGCGCCTCGTTCAGCCACGCGTCGAACCTCTCCCGGGCGAGCTCCGTCTCGGCGTCGGTCCGCACGCGAGCGGCTACCTCCTCGAACGCGGGCTCGGACGCCTCGCGACGGTCGGTGAGAAGGATGATGTGGAACCCGAATTGACTCTCCACGATGCCGCTCGTCTCGCCCACCGCGAGGGCGAACGCCGCCTCCTCGAACTCGGGGACCATCTTCCCCCGGCTGAACCAGCCGAGATCCCCCCCTTCGGCGGAGCTGGGGCAGGTGGAGCGCTCCCGGGCGAGCTCGGCGAAGTCAGCACCGTCGGCCAGCGCGGCGAGGACCTCTTGCGCCTCCTCTGCGGTGGCGACGAGGATGTGGGAGGCGCGGACCTCTTCCTGGATGCGGTAGTCGGCCCTGTGTTCTTCGAAGTATCGACGGAGATCGTCCTCCGACAGCTCAATCGGGCCCACGACCGCTGCCTGGACCCTCTCGTAGAGGAGCTGCTCTGCTACGCTGGCCCGGCCCTCCTCCTTGAACTCCTCCAGGGTCCCGCCGTAGATCGCGAAGTAGTTGACGAGGTCCTGCTCGGTCATCGCGTACGCATCGAGCATCGCCTGGTATTGCCGTTCGAACTCGGCCTCGATCTCCTCAGGAGGAACGACGATTCCCCGTCGCCCCGCCTCCCCTTCCACGATCCCGCGCGTGACGAGGCTGCTCACGGCGATCAGGGCGAGATCGAGGTCGAACCGGCGACCCCGGGCCCCGGCGAGGAAGACTCGGATGTCGATCCCGAACTGGCCGTACAGCTGTGCGTAGAAGCTGAGGACCTGTTCCTTCATGGCGTCGAACGCGTCACGGGAGAGGGGGCGGCCATTCACGGTGATGAACGCCGAGCTCTCGACCGGGGCGGTGGTCGGTTCGGCCGCGGGCTGGGGAGCGGCCGCAGGGGTCACGGATAGCTCGGCGGGCTCCGAAGTCACGCTTCCGCACCCGTTGGCGACGACGACGGTGTACGTCCCCGCGTCATCGACCGCTGCCGCGGGGAGGATGAACGTCGGCCCCGTTGCCCCAGGGATGTCCGTGCCGTCTTTGCGCCACTGGAAAAGGAGGGGCGTTGTACTCGATGCCTCCACGGCGAGGGTTATCTCCTCGCCAACCTTTGCCTCCCGCGACGCGGGCTGAACGACGATCGTCGGCGCCTCGCCCACGGTGAGGACCGCGGGCCTGGAAGTCACGCTCCCACACGCGTTCGTGACCACGACGAGGTAGGTTCCCGCGTCCGCACCCGTGACGGCGGGGAGGGTGAGAATGGCCGTTGTGGCACCAGCGATGTCCGCGCCGTCCTTTCTCCACTGGTAAGTCAGGGGCGGGGGGCCATCCGCGGTTACGGTCATCAGGACAGAGCTTCCGGCGCACTCGGTCTGCGTGGCAGGGTGCGCGCTGAGGGTGGGGGGCACGTTCACGGTGAGGGTGACCGCACTCGACGTCGTGCTTCCCGCGGCATTGCGCACGGTCACGGTGTAGGTTCCGGCATCGGATGAGGAGACCGGGTTAATCGTGTAGCTCGCGCTCGTTGCTCCAGAGAGCGCCGTTCCGTCCCTGGCCCACTGGTAGTTGAGCGGCGCCGTGCCGCTCGCCACAACGCTGAACGTAACCGAACCCCCAGCGCAGATCGTTTTCCCTTGGGGTTGGGTGGTGATCGTAGGCGGGGTTCCTTTGTTGCACCCGGCGAGAAGGGCCCCGATCACGATGACGACTAGGATTGCCGCAACCGCACGCATCCGCATGTCCGAACCTCCTTCAACGGCAAGAGCTTACCCGGTATGGGTGCTCGCCGAAAGCACGAGCCACAGGATCGGTTCAACCCGCAGCGAGGTAGGACCGCGCTAGGGCCACTTCCACTTGCCAGATCGTCCACTCCTTGTACAGCCGGAACCCCATCGCGTGGTTGATCGCGAGCATCGGGGCGTTGGAGTTAGCGTTGCCGGTGCGGACACGTACGACACAGGGCCGTTCGGCCAACACCTTCTCGATCATCGTCGCTTTGAGCCATTTGCCCAGGCCGCGGCCGCGGTACTTGGGGAGGACGCCGGTGTCGCCCTGCCACAGGGTTTCCTTCTGGGCAGGATCCCAGAACACCTCGGTGAACCCGGCGAGTTCGCCCGACGGGCGGTGGCGGGCGTAAAGGGTCCACCGTTCCCTCCTCCGCTCGGCCAGCGCCGCCTCCCCCTGGCGCACCATCTCTGGGGTCCATGTCCAGTCTTCCATCTGCAGCTCGTCCCGCGGGGCGGTGTTCATCACGTCCTTGAGCTGGCAGATCGCCTCCAGTTCCTCCTCCGGATAGGGGCCGATCCACCACCCGAGGGTGAACAGGTCGCGGGGCCCTTCGTTGCGCCACCACGCCATCAGGGCGCGGTCGAGGTGGGCCAGATCAAGCTGGTTCGTGGCGGAGACCATCCCTGGCCTCGCCCCCACCCGCTCGGCGAACGCCCGTCCTGCGGGGAGGGCTGAGTCCGTGCCGAAGATGAGGAGCGTCTTGCCCTCCTCTTCGGCCGCGGCCACGATGCGGGTGAGGAGCTCCTTTCCGATCCCACGGCGGCGGTATTCGGGGAGAACGCCGATGTCGGCATCGGCGATGTGGCGGTTGTGGGGGGTGTTGTAGAAGTAGGTGCTTGCCGCTGCCACCGCTTCCTCCCCCCGCCACGCCACCCACCGCCGCACGGTCCAGTAGGGAGGGATCGTCCTGAGCTTCCTTGCCCAGTCCTCCAACGCCTGAGGTGAATCCTCCGGCCACACCTCGGCCCGCAGCCGGGTGGAGAGGGCGTGGACCGCGGTCGTCTCGCGGCGCGAAGCGGTCGCGAGATCGAATGCTCTGATCGGGATCCGACTCTCAGCCATAATGGTCCCCTCCTGAATGGGTCTGGGGAGGGAGCATGGTACGTCCTGCCCATGCCCCAGGCAAGGGGGGTCATTCATCGTCGACGGTCACCTGGTCACGGAACCCGTCGAGGGTTTTGGGGCCGATCCCCGACACCAGGATGAGGTCGTCCACGGAGTGAAACGGTCCGTGTTCCTCGCGGAACGCCACGATGCGGGCGGCGAGGACAGGCCCCACTCCGGGCAACTTCTGCAGCTCTTCGGCCGAAACGCGGTTGAGGTTGATCTTCCCTTGGAGGACGAACTCGATCGGGACCACGACCGCGGGGATGTCCACCGCCTCAAGCGGCACTCTGGACGGAGGGGGGGAGGGGATGAAGCGCACTCCAGCGTACACGAGGAGGGCGAACACGAGGGCACAAGCGGCCCAGAACCGCGGCCCGCCGCCCTCGTTAGGGGAAGAGCTCCTTGATGCGTTGGACACCCCACCGCTCCTGCTGGGTGCGGGCTCGCTCTGGCTGCCGCTCGTACCGCTCCTTGGCGAACTTCGACTTCCAGCGCGCGAGGTGGACCTCGCGCAGGCGGGCCCGGAGGGCGGGGTCGGCGAGAACGGGGTGACGCGCCAAGGTCTCGAGCTCAGGGATGTAGACGTCCACCGCCGCGGCGCGGTCGAACAGGCCCACACTGCGCTCCTGGTCAGTGGGGAGAAGGGCGATCGCTTGGCGGAAGAGGTCACGGCGCTGCAGCTCCTCCCTGGCCCGCTCCGCCATCCGCTGGCCATGGGCGCGGTAGGCGGCCAGCCTCCACACGGGGAAACGGCGGACCTCATGGGGGCAGCCGTTGTGCGCGGGGAACGCGCTCGGGCCGGCCACGATCCGGCCGTGCCAGGATAGGCACTCCGCGCAGGTGCGCCATGAGACAGTCGTGTAGCACTGCCAGAGCGCGGTCCGGCCGCGGAGAAGATGCCCCAGCACGCGCACGAAGTTCGTCATCGGAGGTCCGTGGTGCCGAGGGTGGGAATCGAACCCACACGCCCTTCTCAGGGCACGGGATTTTGAGTCCCGCGCGTCTGCCAGTTCCGCCACCCCGGCATCGGGGCGATTATAGCCGCTTCGCCTGGCACGCCCGGCACAAGCCGTACCCCTGGATCACGGCCTCGGAGAGGTCGAACCCGTGGCGGGCTGCGGCGCGGGCGACGACCTGCGTCAAGCCGGGGTCGGAGAACTCGATGACCTTCCCGCAGTCCCGGCACACGAGGTGGCCATGATCTTCGCGGCCCAACGTGTGCTCGTAGTGGGCATGAGCCTCGCCGAACGACACGCGGCGCACGAGCCCGGCCTGTTCCAGGAGTTCCAGGGTGCGGTACACGGTGGCAGCCGAGGACACGGATCCGCGCAGGGCTGCCCACAGCTCGGCGGCCTCGAAGTGGGTGGGGAGGGCGAACACCGTCTCCACCACCGCCCGCCGCGGCTGGGTGATGTGGAGCCCCCGGCGCCTGAGGAACGCCTCAAACAACTCGACCGGCCTGTTCATCTCCCGCTCACTTTGCCCCGGCGCCACCGAGGCGTCAACTTGGCGTCTGTTCGCCATGAGGTGTCTTCAGTTGGGGGTTCCCCTCTTCTGGACCCTCGACGAGGGAGAGGACCTTGTCCCCAAGCGCCAGGAACGGCTCGCGGGCCTGGGGGAGGAGCACGGCCGGGCGTCCGCGATCCCCTCCCTGGATCACCGCGGGGAGGAGGGGGATCCGGCCCAGGAAGGGGACACCCATCCTTCCTGCCAGTTCCTCTCCGCCGCCCACCCCGTACAAGGCGATCTCCTGGCCACAGTGGGGGCAGACAAGGCCCGCCATGTTCTCCACCACCCCGATCCGCGCCACCCCCACCTTGCGGGCGAAGCTCACCGCTTTGCTCGCGTCGAGGACGGCTACGTCCTGGGGCGTTGTGACGACCACCGCCGTTTCCCCCCTTCCCACGAGCTGGGCCACCGACAACGCCTCGTCCCCTGTCCCCGGGGGGAGGTCGACGACGAGGAGGTCAAGGGATGGCCAGGCCACGTCCTCAAGGAGCTGCTGAATCGCCCTCATCTTGAGCGGCCCCCGCCAGATGACGGGGGCATCCGCGCTGGGGAGGGCGAACGCAAGCGAGGCCACGGTCAGATTGTAGGGCGTGCTCACCGGGAGGAGCTTCCCGCCCCGCAGCGCCATCGTCGCCCCCTCGATCCCGAGCATCTTCGGGACGTTGGGCCCGTGGAGGTCGGCGTCGAGGATCCCCACATCAAGGCGGTGGGCGAGCGCGACCGCCACGTTCACCGCGATGGTGGACTTCCCCACACCCCCTTTTCCCGAGAGGACCATGAGCACATGCTGCGGTCTGTTCATGGGTCCCCTCCCCTGGACTCCGATACTCTGACCTCCTTTCCCACCGCGAGGGCCTCCGAGCCCGGGAAGCGCGCGAGGAGGGCCCCTATCCCCTCCTCGCCCGTGCAGTGTCCCGGGCCGACACGGTGCGCTATCTGGCCCAGTTGGGCGACCACTCTCCTGATCTGGTGGGATGGGGCCCCGCCGAGGTGGAACCCACCTAGGACGAGGTGGAGGCTGGCTCCTGTAAGCTCGAACGCGCGCTCAGCCATCCGCTCCACCCCGGGATGGGCGCAGCCGGTGACGAGGACCGTCCCGTGGGATGTGAGCACGATCAGCCCGTGCTCCCGCACCGAGCGGCCCAACGTTCCGGTCGAGACGAGCCCCGTTCCGAGCTCGCACGGCCCATCCACGATGCGAAGTTCGGCGTCGGGCGTCCGCGGCCGGAGGTAGCGGGCCATCCCCTTCGGGGCCCACAAGCACACTCCCTCTGCTCTCTCCAGGACGTAGGAGAGCCCGCCCACGTGGTCACAGTGGGCATGGGACAGGAACACGTCAGTGACCTGGGCCAGGTCCACACCCAGGACCCGTGCGTTGTGCGCGAGCACCAGCCGATCGGCCCCGGCATCGAACAGGACTCTGCGCTTCCCCACTTCCACGAGGGCGGAGAAACCCCATCCCCCGCGGAGAGGGGGATGGGCCACGTTGTCGTATAGGATGAGTACCCGCATCGGCTACCTCAGCGCTCCCGTGGGACACACGGCCAGACACACCCCGCATCGCCGGCACAGGGCTGGGTCTACCCATGCCTTCCCATTGCGCATCTCAATTGCCCCGGGTGGGCAGGCGTTGGCGCATTGTCCGCACCCGATGCACTTCTCCGTGTCCACAGTAGGCGCGCCGCCCGCCGACGGTGCTGCGGCTTCGGGGAAGCGAGCTGCCGGGCCCGCCAGTCTGCGCCCCTTGCCCCAGCCGGACCTCCTTCCCCGGCCGCGGCCCATTCCGCTACCTCGCCCCGCAGAGGGGCCGGTTCCGTCACCTTGCGGCATCGCGTGCCTCCTTCGCCGTACGCGGTCTGCGACCGGGGAGAGCACGCATGTAGAACCGGTATCCCTGGTATGCCAGCTCGACCAGGTTGCCCGTTCGAATGAGGCCCTCCACGACCCCCCAGTCTGCCCCGTCCCGTTCCAGCAGGTCCCGTACCGCGCCTTCGCGCATCGGGTGTACCGCCGTGATAGACAGCAAGTCCCGCGCGGGATCCCCGCTCGCCGCGAATGCATCGCCTTCGTACCCGATGAGGAGCTCCACGCGCGTCAGCCGTTCGCTGAAGATGGCGTGGGCCTCAAAGAGGCGCGCCTCGGGGGGTGGCCTCACTCCCTGTTCGGCGGGCGGCCGGGTGGGGATCGCGAGGTAGGCGACGCGAGGGCTCACCTCGCGGAGGAAGTCCGCAGTCCGACAGAGATCTTCGGGATCGTCGTTGACCCCCGACACGAGCATCGTCTCCGTGACCAGGGTCCCCGCGAACGCGCGGGAGAAGTGGAGGATTCCATCTTGGATCGCAGGCAGCGATAGACGGCGGTGGGGCCGATTGACCCTCCGCCACCCAGGTTTGCTCACCGCGTCGATCTTGAGCGAAACCCAGTCCGCTGCGCGAAGTTCCGCTTGCACGTCCTGATGGTCGATGAGCGAGCCGTTTGTGATCACGGCGGTCGGGACCCCGAGCTCCTTGAGGGTCTGGATCTCCTTCCCGAGGTTCACATCCAGGGTTGGTTCCCCATCGGGGACGAAGGTGAGGTGGTCGACTTCTTCCCCCCGGTTCTGGAGATCGGCGAGCTTTGTCTGGACGGCCCTCACGATCTCCTCCGGCGCGTAGAAGGATCGGCGCTCCGTTTCCATCCGCAGGGTGCGCCCAAGCTGGCAGTAGACGCAGGAGTACGTACAGGTCTTCGGGGGGACGTTGTTGATCCCCAGGGATTGCCCGAGCCGGCGCGACGGAACCGGCCCGAAGACGAGATCCACCTCATTCACCTCCCACCCCGATCACGCACACCTCGCTACGCCCCTCACAACTGGACTAGCCCCCTTCCCGCCGCTTCGCGGCCTGCACGAGGAACTGAGGGCCCATCTCCTTCCCCCGGACGTCGGTGAAACCGGCCTCCTCGAGCCAGCCCACGACTTCCCCGAGGGTGAACTTGAACATGTCAAGGTGGTGGAAACGCCCGAGGATCTTGCGCATCCAGCCGGAAGGCCAGGACCTACTGTAATCCTTGAGTACGAGCCTGCCCCCGGGCACCAGGATCCGGTGGACTTCGGAGAAGGCGATCCTCGGATCGGCCCACTCGTGGAGGGACGATTCGCTCACGACCACGGCGACGCAGTCCGGTTCGATCGGGATCCTCTCGGCGCTCCCCTGCCGCGCCTCGAGGTCGGGGATCCCGGCGAGAGCGGCGTTCTCTGTAGCGATCGCGAGCATCTCGCCCGACGGATCGACGCAGATGAGCCTCGCTTGGGGCCAAAGCTTGTGGAGATCGAGGCAAAGGAGCCCCGGTCCAGAGCCCAGGTCCAGTACCGTGGCCCCCTCATCGAGCGGCCCCACGGCCTCCGCGATCTCCCGGGGAAAGGACGGCGGAAAGAGGCGTGCGCTCATCTTCTTCCACCGGCTGTAGCGCTGGGCCCTTCTCGTTTCACGCCAATGCTCCTCGATCACCGGTCCACCTCCCTCATCCGAACCCGCGCGAGGTCTCGTCCCATGTCGGCTACTCGAAGCGCGCGGAGAACCGGCGCATCCCGATGAGGATGAACGCCACCGTGAACCCCACCAGGACCAACACATCCGCGTAGACGAGCCTAGTGGGGTCGGAAGAACACGACGATCGGATCCCCTCCACGCTGTAGGTGAGGGGGAAGAGCCGGGAAAGGGCGCGGAGCGCAGGGGGCATGGCCGAAGTTGGGTACACGACCCCGCTTAGGAAGATCATCACGAACCTGGGGAGGTTGAGGAGGGTCTGTGCTTCGAACACCTCCTTTACCAGAACGCACAGGAGCGCCCCTAGCGAGGCGAAGGCGAGGAGGGAGGGGATGAGGACGGGCACGAGATAGGCCACGTTCACCGATCCGGACACGACCGCAACGGCCCCAACCGTCACCACGGTGGACATCGCCAGCCCAAACAGGGCCCCGCCCAGGACCTTCGCCAGGAATACCGTGGAAACGTGGATGGGGGCGAGGAGAAGCCGTTCCAGCGACCCCAGGCGGAGCTCGAAGTTGATGACCACGGCCTCGGCCGCGGTGGTGCTGAACAGGGCCGTCATGGCGATGAGCCCGGGCACAAGCTCGGTGAAATCGCGGGGGTTGCGGAGGTAGAAGGCGAGGATCCAGGTGATGGGGAATACGATGCCCCAGCTCACCGCTGGGGGCTTGAGGTAGTAGGTGCGCATGTCCTTGACGACGATCGCCCACATGCCGCGCAAGTCGTCGCGCCACATCCTACTTCCCCTTCGCCTGGGCCAGCGCGATCGGGCTCAGGCCGGTGATCTTGACGAACGCGTCCGCCAGGCTGGGCGTGATCGTGTTCACGGCTTCGATCGCTGCCCCGCTCTCAAGGGAGAATGCGAACACAGCCCCGAAGACTTGGGCCGGCTCTTCACCAAAAATGCGCAGTTTGCTTCCGTTCATCGCCACCACGCTCGCGCCGGGGAGACGAGGGGCGAGCGCCTCCCGCGCCTGGGGCACGGGTTTTCCGAACTGGACCTCGATCACCGACTCCTCCTCGGCGGCCCGTTTCAGATCCGCCGGGGATCCGGTGGCCACGATCCTCCCCTTCACCAGGATCGCCAGGCGATCGCAAAGGGCGTCCGCTTCCTCGAGGTAATGGGTGGTAAGGAACACGGTCACCCCCTGGTGGCGGAGACCCCCCACCAGGGCCCGCAGCGACCGGGCCGCCGCCACGTCGAGGCCAACCGTGGGCTCGTCCAGGAAAAGGACCTGGGGCTTGTGGACGAGGGACGCGGCGATGGTCAGGGCCCGCTTCATCCCCCGCGAAAGGGTGCGAACGAGGCTCCCCTTGCGATCGTTGAGGCGGAACATCCCCAGGAGCTCCTCCGCCCTCCGGGTGCGCTCCCGCCGCGGCACGCCGTAGAGCTTCCCCATGAACGTCAGGTTCTCCAGCGCCGTGAGCTCGTCGTAGAGGTTGGACTGCTCGGGGACCACCCCCAGGTGCTTCTTCGCCAGGACGATCTCCGATCGCACGTCGTAGCCGAGCACGCGTGCCGTGCCCGCGGTGGGCTTGGAGAGGCCGGTGAGCATGCGGATGGTGGTGGTCTTCCCAGCCCCGTTGGGGCCAAGGAAGCCGAAGAGCTCCCCCGCTTGGACCTCGAAGCTGAGCGCGTCCACAGCAGCCAGGTCCCCATAGACCTTGGTCAACTGCTCCGCCAGGACTACCGGGTCACGGTCCATGGGTTCCCGTCCACTGGCCTCGGGATCACGGGCGCCGAACATCCTCGAACGCCCGGCGTTTCGTTGGGGCCTCCAAGCCCGTTCCCTGTTCTGCTCTACCGATGCGCGACGTCGTCCCCTCCGCTCGCTCGTCGGCGCGGGAGCATCCCAGGGCGGCCTTTGCCACCCCGTGGCGGAACAGGGCCTGGGTGCCCCCACCTTCGGCCACCACTCGTAAGGTGAGATCTGGATCCCGCACCCGGGCGCCAAACAGCCAATCGACACCTCGGGAGAGGAGACCAGGCCACAGGGGCGTGGAAGGGCCGATCACCGCCGTACGTCCCCGGCACAGGGAAAGGAGATGATCGGCCGGCTTGTTAATGAACGTGGTGCCCGAGAGGAAGACGACGTCGCAGCGGGGGAGCTCCCACTCCGCCGCCCAATCCGGCAGAACGTCGGGCGAAGGGGCGTGTGGATTGCGTTCGAAGACGAGGAGTCCTCCCGGGCGCTCGCGCAGGCGACGAACCAGCGGGCCGATTTCGCCCACCATCCCCACCACATCCTCCTCGCCCACGGCGAGCGCCTTCAGGGGGTCGAGGTCGCGTTCGGGGAGCTGGGTGGAGAGGACGGCGTTCGCCGCGGCCAGGCCCAACGCGGAGCGCAGCGGATGCGCAGAAAGAAGTTCCCGGGCAAGATCCGAGGCCGGCCGTCCGGCCAATAACCCCGCTTCACCAAAGGCGGCGCACCCTCGCCCCTCATGGGGTGTGCCAGCTAGGCCGCAGGAACCGTCGGATAGAAGCACCCCAGTGTACGCGAGGCCGATCACGGCCCGCTCCACCCGGAGACCCTTGAGTTTCTCCTCCACGGCCGCCAGGAGTTCCCGCACGATCATAGTCCGAGTTCCTCCGAAAGCCTTTCCCACACCGCGCGAATGGTCCGCGCCGCCGCCCCATCCCTATATTTCACCACCGGCCGGCCCGCCACCTGGGCCTCGGTGACCGCCTCGTCGTACGGGATGCGGCCCAGCACCGGAAGGCCCTGCCCACGCGCGAAGGCCTCGATCCGTTCCGCCACGTCCGCGGCGAGATCGGCTTTGTTGATCACCACGTACGTGCGGACCTGGAAGTGGCGGGCCACCCCTACCGCCCGCGAGAGGTCGTGCAGCGCCGAGAGGCTGGGCTCGGTCACGGCCAGCGCCGCGTGGGCTCCCGAGAGGGAGGCGATCACGGGGCACCCGATCCCCGGCGCCCCGTCGACGAGGAGCAGGTCAGCACGTTCCTGACGCCCAATCTCTCGGGCCCGCATCTTGACCTGACTCACTAGCTTCCCCGACGTTTCCTCGCCCGGCCTGAGTTCTCCATGAACCACCATCCCGTAAGGGCTCTTGGAGATGTAGATCCAGCCAGAAAGACGCGGGGAAAGCTTCACAGCCTTCTCCGGACAGACCGCGGCGCAAACCCCGCACCCCTCGCAGGACAGGGGATCCACGGCGTAGGCCCCGTTTCGGCGGGCGACGGCGGCGAACCGGCACCTTTCCGCACACGCCCCGCACCCGGTGCACATCGCGGGGTTTACCGCGGCAACTTCCGACCCCTCGTAGCTCACCGTCTTCTCCACCTGGGGATGCAAAAGGAGGTGGAGGTTGGCCGCGTCCACATCGCAGTCGGCGATCACCGCGCCTCGGGCCAACGCCGCCAGTGAGGCGACGACGGTCGTCTTGCCGGTGCCCCCCTTCCCTGAGACCACGACGAGCTCCGTCATCGCACGCGCTTCGCTCCGTTCAGGGACGCCTCGAGGAGGCCGAGGAAGGGCTTCTTCCACTCGGGGAGCGCATCCAGGAGGGGGATCCCATGGGCGTAGGCCGTCGCGATGCGCCGGTCCATGGGGATCCGCAGGAGCACGGGGACCTGTTGTTCTCGGCAGTAGCGGTCCACGGCGTCGGTCCCGATCCCGTCCTTACTGATCACGACTCCGGCTGGGATGTTGAGGATCCGCGTTACTTCGAGGGCGAGGCCGAGATCGTGGAGCCCGAACGGCGTCGGCTCGGTCACGAGGAGGGCGAAGTCGGCCCCCTTGAGGGTCTCGATCACTGGGCACCCTGTCCCGGGGGGGGCGTCGAGGACGGTCACTCGGTCGCGGCTCGTCCGTTCCTTGAGGCGGCGGACGATCGGGGTCGCCATCGGCTCCCCCACATCGAGAATCCCATGAAGAAACCGAACCCCGCGGCCCTCTCCCTCCTCGACCCAGCCGATCGTGCGCGGCCTCTCCCGGATCGCCCTCTCCGGACAGGCAAGCGCACACAACCCGCACCCGTGGCACAACTCGGGGTGGAACAGGATTTTCCGCCCGACCACGGCAAGGGCCCCGAACCGGCACGCCTTCGCGCATACGCCGCAGAACGTGCACCGGTCGAGGTCGACCATGGGGACGGGGAGCTCCACCGCCTCCCGACGGCGGGTGGTTGGGGAGAGGAACAGGTGGGCATTGGGTTCCTCGACATCGCAGTCCACGAGCTCGATTGGACGGAAGTCCCTCGCCGCGAGAGCGAGCGAGACGGCGACCGTCGTCTTCCCCGTTCCACCCTTGCCCGAGGCGATGGCGAGGGTGACCCCGCCGTCAGCCGCCTTGGCCATGGAACATGTGCCGGGTGCAAGGATCACCCTCGCTCAGCTGCCCGTTCTTCCAGGCCTCGATCGCCTCCCGCACGGTCCCCGACGCGCCTGTGCGTACCTCGATCCCGCGCTCGTGGAGGAGGGCCAGGGCCCGGCGGCCGAGCCCGGCGCAGAGGAGGACGTCCACTCCCGCCTGGGCGAGGAGTTGGCCGGGGAGGCCGCTCCCGCCCATGTGCTCGGACTCGTTGGGGAGGACCTCCACCTGCCCTGTCTCCGTGTCGTACACCGTGTAGGTGGGCACCCGGCCGAAGTGCTCCCCCACGGGGGCGTCGAGCCCCCCGGTTCCCTCGCTGGGAACGCAAACCTTCATCTGATCCTCCTCATCTCTACTCACCAGTACGGGTAAGGGTAGCCGGGGAGGGCACCGTAGGACGCTGGAGCGTACCCCCACGGTGGCATCGGGGTCCCGTACCCGGAGAAGTGGCCGTAGGGCCAGTAGCCGTACCGCCACCACCCCCGGGGGAGCCACGGATAGAACCGACAAAACGGGTAAGGGTTTCCCATCCCACGTCCGAACCCCCAGAACCCGCGTCCGTAGAATCCTCTAGGCATCAGGATTACCTCCTTCCACATCGCTGAGCTGGCGTCTGATCTGGGCAAGTTGCGCTTCCAACTCCGCGATCTTCCTCCTCAGGGCGGTGGGGTCCCCGCCCTGGCCCTGCGTTCGGGTCAGGGGAGGGCTCCCGGAAGCGGGCGCGAACATGCCCCTCCCTCTGCCGAGACCTCGGCCCATGCCCTGACCCATTCCGCCTCCGCGTCCCATACCTCGTCCGAGACCCTGACCCATGCCCCGCGCGGGGCCGGGACTCGCCGTCATCGGCGGCAACCCGCCCGCCAAGTAGTCCTGAACAGCCTGACGGACCGTTACCCCCGCCACTGAGACCATGTCCACTCCGGCGGCGGACAGGACTCCGGCCACGTTGGGCCCGAAGTTCCCTGCCAGGACCGCGCGGGGGGCGTGGGCAAGCATGGCCTGAGCAGCCTGGACGCCCGCCCCAGAACCCGCGTCCTTGTACGGGTTGGGGATGACCTGCGCGCCCTTGATCGCCATCCCTTCCACCTCCACCACGGTGAAGGTCGGAGCTCGACCGCACACGGGCGAGACCGTGTCCTCGAGCCCTCCCTGTCCCGTGGCTGCCAGGATGCGCTCGGTCACTGGGACTCCTTGGCGAGCTCGTCAAGGCGCGCCTTGATCTGCTGGAGCTCGCCCTCCAATGCCCTCGCACGGGCGGAGAGGAACGAAAGCTCGTCCTCCGCACCGTACGGGATCGCTCCCCACGCTCCTCCCCACGGAGGGGCCACTGGGGCCTGTTGGGCCCACCACGCCGAGAAGGCCGGCACCTGGCCCGTCTGGGAAAGGTACGTCGCCCCGGGCGGCATCCCTCCCCAACCGGGGGAGTAGCCGAACCGCATCCAACCAGGAAGGCCCGTCGCATAGAACATGTTCCGCCAACGCATCGGGATCACCTCGCTGTGGATTATAAGCATAAGCACATAAGTGTCAATACCCAGTGTGAGAACTCTTCTCATGCGACAACCGCCGCCCCTGTTGCCTGTGTGTACCTGGCCCACTACCATCCCCTCATGCCTCGGCCGTTCAAGCCACGCTGGTGCGAGCGGATCCCGCCTCGACGGGCGTTCAAGCCGGTCGGGGTCCCGATGGGGAAACTGGAAGCGGTGATTCTTCTTCTGGATGAACTGGAGGCACTTCGGCTGTGCGACCTGGTCGGGCTCGATCAAGAGGCGGCTGGCCATCGGATGGGGGTGTCCCGGGGGACGGTGCAGCGGCTGCTCGCCGTGGGGAGGGCGAAGGTCGTCGATGCCCTCGTGCATGGGAAGGGGATCGTGCTCAGCGGGGGGGACCACATCCGGCTCCCCCCAGGACACCACGGGTGGGGGCACCGGGGAGGACGGGGTACGATCAGGCCATGATGCGCTGGATTTTGGGGGTCGTGGCCGGCCTGGCCTTGGGTCCCGTCGCCGTGGGGGCACCGGTGGAGCTCCACTACTTCTGGGCCCCCACCTGCCCCGACTGCGCGGTGATGCGGCCCTATCTCGACGCGCTCGCCGAGGAATTCCCCGAGCTAGAGATCATCGCCCACGAGGTCGCCTACAGCGGGGAGAACCTGCGCCTCATGATCGCCCTCGCCGAGACGTACGGGATATATGCTGTCGCCACCCCGGTCGTTGCGGTGGGGGAGGTGCTCACGGTGGGGGCGGGGCTGGTGGCCGAGCTCCGGATCCGGGAGGAGGTGACGCGCTGTGCCGAGGAGGGCTGTCCCTCTCCCCTGACGCGCCTCCCCGAACCGGAGGACACGGGCCTCGGACTGGCGGAACTCCTCCTCATCGCCGTCGTCGCGGCGAGCGCCATCTTCCTTCTCTTTCAGGTCCTCGCCCGCTGATCGAGATTCATCCGCTTCCCCGATGGGGCGTGGCCGTTCCGTGGGAGAATGTTCGGCGATGCCGGGCTCCATCGTGTTTGCCGCTGCCCACTTGGGCTACGACACGGGCCAGGTGCCTATCGGGGGCGGGGCCCAGGTGGGGATCCACCTCCTGCGGCGCTGGGCCGTGACCCAGCCGTGTCCGATCACCGTTCTCGGGTCCGGTCCTGAAGCCCCGGTCCCCGGGATCGCCTACCGCCCGATCCCGTGGGAGGTGCGCGGCCACACCGGCCCGATCACCGATCTTTCCGTTTCCGGCTACGCCCGGTTCTGCCGTCAGTTCGAGGGCGGGGTGACGGCGCATCTCGCTCGTCTCGCCCACGAGGTGGAACCGCGGGCGGTGTGCGTTCTCCACAACGACATCGCCGAGGCGGGGGACTTCGCGCGGATCCGGAAGTTAGGGTTCCGCCAGGCCGCGATCTTCCACGTGGACGTGGTAGACTACGTGGCCCGGATCTACCTCCGCGGCCGGATCGCCGCCCCGACCCTCGCCCGAGTGCTGCGCGCTGTGGATCGGCCCGGGGTGCGGCGCCTCGTCCCCGACGTCGTTCAGCTTGCCCTTGCCAAGCAGGAGGCGTGTGCGCGGCACTGTGACCTCCTCATCGTCCCATCGGCGGAAATGGCGGTCATCCTCCGCCGCTCCTACCCATGGCGCACGGAACGGGACGTCCTCGTCCTCCCGTGGGGGACGATCGCCGACCCCGCGCCGCCTGGCGTGGCGGAGGTGGTGGAGGAGATCCGCGCGCAATACCGTCTCGACGATCGCCCAGTGGTGGTTGCCCTGTCCCGCATCTCCCCCGAGAAGGGGCAGGACCTCCTCCTCCAGGCCCTCGCGCGGTGGGAGAGGGAGGGGGGAGATGATCTCGTCGTCTTCATCTGCGGAGCCCCGGCGTACATGCACGGGGGGAGCTACATGCGCCGCCTCCGCCGCCTGGCGCGGAAGCTCCGCGAGGTCGAGGTCCACTTCCCGGGTTACGTGACCGGCGTGCGGAAGCATGCCTTCTTCGACGTGGCGGACCTGTACGTCTTCCCTTCCCGGCACGAGAGCTACGGGTTGACCTTGATGGAGGCTCTCGCTGCCGGGCTCCCCGTGCTCACCACCGCCCATCGCTCGGCGCCCGATCTCGTGCACCCGGAGTTCGGCCGCGTCGTGGCCCCCGAGCCGCGGGCGCTGTGCCAGGGCCTCGTCGAGCTTCTCTCCCGCCGTGAGGAGCTACCCGCGATGGGCGCTGCCGCCCGGCGGTTCGCCCGCCTCCATCCGTTCGACGCGGCCGCCGATGCCCTCGCCGCGGCCCTGGTCGGCCTCCTGGCTCCCTCGCCCCCCGTGGTCCCGGCGGGGTGAGAGGCCGTCGCCCAGGAGCTCCGCGAGCCGCCGCGCGTTCTGCGGGGCCCACCCGTACGCGTCGTTGTTGAAGTAGGCGAACACCGTCTCCACGGGAAGCCCCCGCAGCCGCTCCGCCCATCCGTGGAGCTCCTCCTCCGCGTAGCGGTAGGCGTACCACTGGTCGCGGCCGTGGAAGCGGACGAACGCGTGCTGCGCGGTGGCGACCACAAACTCCGGGAGGTTGGGCGCGCTGACGATGCACATCGCGATCCCCCGTTCCCGTAGAAGGTGCACGACCTCGTCCACGAACCAGGAGGGGTGGCGGAACTCCAGGGTGGTGGGGCAGCGGGGGTCCAGTTGGTCCACCACGCGTCGCAGGAGGTCTCGATCGAAGCGAAGGGTGGGTGGGAGCTGAAACAGAAAGCCTCCCAGCTTGTCGCCGAGCTTCGTCCCCGCCGCGTAGAACCGGCGCACGAGCTCCTCCGTATCCTTGAACTTCCGGAGGTGGGTGATGCCCCGGAACGCTTTGAGGGTGAACAGGAACCCCGGTGGACCCTTCCGGGCCCAGGCTTGCACCATCGCCTCGGTGGGGAAGCGGTAGAAAGTGGCGTTCACCTCGACGGTGTTGAACGCCTGGGCGTAGAACGCGAACCAATCCCGCTCCGCAAGGTCTGCCGGGTAGAAGGACCCGGCCCAGTGGGGGTAGGTCCATCCCGAGCAACCGATTCGAAATCGGGACATTGCGATCCAGTATAGCGGCGTCGTGGGAAGGACATGATGGGGGCAGGGAGCGAGAAGGTCCGCCTCGCTTCGGGTGCCACCGCAGGTCTCCCGCGTGCGTCGCGTCTTCCCACCGCGATGGCGACCGCCATGGCTCGGCCAAGGGTAAAATCGGAGGTTATGGCCAAGGTGGTAACGGGGGAGCGGTTTCAGCTGAAGACGAAGCTCAAGCCCCAGGGCGATCAGCCGCAGGCGATCGAGGAGCTCACGGCGGGGCTCCGGGAGGGCCACCGCTACCAGACCCTCCTCGGGGCCACGGGGACGGGGAAGACGTTCACGGTCGCCCACGTGATCGAGAAGATCCAGCGGCCGACCCTCGTCGTCGCCCACAACAAGACCCTCACCGCGCAGCTGTACGGGGAGTTCCGGGAGCTGTTTCCGGACAACGCCGTGCACTACTTCGTGTCCTACTACGACTACTACCAGCCGGAGGCGTACATCCCCCAGACGGACACCTACATCGAGAAGGACGCCCAGATCAACGAGGAGATCGACCGCCTTCGCCACGCGGCCACGGCGAGCCTCCTCTCCCGGCGGGACGTGATCGTGGTCGCCTCCGTGTCCTGCATCTACGGCCTGGGGTCCCCCCAGGACTACGCCGCCCTCTCCCTCGTCCTCGAGGTGGGCCACGAGTACGACCTCGACGAGGTCCTGCGACAGCTCGTCCTGCTCCAGTACCGCCGGAACGAGCTTGCCTTCGAGCGGGCGACGTTCCGCCTGCGCGGTGACGTGCTCGAGGTCATCCCCGCCTCGGAGGAGGTCGGGTACCGGATCGAGTGGTTCGGGGACGAGGTGGAGCGGATCTCCGCCGTGGATCCCCTCACCGGGAACGCGCTCCAGGACCTCGCGAAGGTCACGGTGGCCCCGGCGACGCACTACGTCACCCCCGGGGAGCGGCTGAAGCGGGCGATGGCGGGGATCGAGGCCGAGCTCGACGAGCGTCTGGCCGAGCTCCGCGCCCAGGGGAAGCTCCTCGAGGCCCAGCGGCTCGAGCAGCGGACCCTGTTCGACCTGGAGATGATGCGGGAGATGGGGTACTGCCCGGGGATCGAGAACTACTCCCGCCACCTTGACGGCCGCCGCCCTGGCGAGCCCCCGTGGACCCTCCTCGACTACTTCCCCCCGGGGTTCCTCACCGTGATCGACGAGTCCCACCAGACTGTCCCCCAGATCAACGGGATGTTCCACGGCGACCGGTCGCGGAAGGAGACGCTCGTCGAGTACGGGTTCCGCCTCCCCTCCGCCCTCGACAACCGCCCGCTCACGTTCCAGGAGTTCGAGGAGCGAGTGGGGCAGGTCATCTTCATGTCCGCGACCCCGGGGGACTACGAGCGGCGCGTGTCGGCGAAGATCGTGGAGCAGATCGTGCGCCCGACGGGCCTCGTCGACCCCGAGGTCGAGGTGCAGCCTGTGCAGGGCCAGATCGATCACCTGTTGGGCGAGCTGAGGCGGGTCACGGAGCGTGGGGAGCGGGCCCTCGTGACGACCCTCACGAAGAAGATGGCCGAGGACCTCACCGACTACCTGGTCGAGCTCGGGGTCCGGGCCCGCTACCTCCACTCCGAGATTGAGACCCTCGATCGGGTGGACATCCTCCGCGACCTGCGCCTGGGGAAGTTCGACGTCCTGGTGGGGATCAACCTCCTCCGGGAGGGGTTGGACCTCCCCGAGGTGTCCCTCGTGGCGATCCTCGATGCGGACAAGGAGGGGTTCCTCCGGTCGGCGACGTCCCTCATCCAGACAATCGGCCGCGCGGCGAGGAACGTCCGCGGCAAGGTCATCCTCTACGCCGATCTCGTGACCGATGCCATCCGCCAGGCGGTGGACGAGACGAACCGCCGCCGGGAGATCCAGCTCGCCTACAACCGGCGGCACGGGATCACGCCGGAGACGATCCAGAAGAAAGTGCGGGACATCGTGGCGGAGTTCTCGGGCCGGCGGGTGGAGCCGATCGAACTCCCCAAGAACCCAGCACGGCTCCCCCCTGACGAGATCGCCCGGCTCGTGCGGGCGCTGGAGAAGGAGATGAAGGCCGCGGCCGAGGCCCTCGAGTTCGAGCTCGCCGCCGCGTACCGCGACAAGCTGCGCGAGCTGCGGCGGCTCATCTAGCCGGGGCTCGAGGGTCGCGTCCTATCCCTGGTGGCCGTTCCGCACCGAGCCCAGAACCTCGCCTCCTATCGCGGCCCCAGCCGGACCCGCGCGAACACGTGGTCCCAGGGGACCGCCACGTCCTCGGGGGTCGTGCTCCACGTGTTGTGAACGATGACCCTCAACCGCTCGCGGTCCTTGACGAACCCAACCCCGGTGACGGCGTGGCCGATTCCCCCTTTCTCGTCCCACTCATCCTCGGGGACCTTGGGGTCCTCGTTGCGGAGCGATGCGGTGGAGCCGAGCGCCTCTCCCCACCCGTAGGCGGTGAGGGTGACAGGTGGGGGGGTCCCGGCCCACGCCGCGAAGTCGACGATCCCCGCGGGGCTGTCCTCGGTCAGGGTCCCTGGCCGGCGGGTGTGGGCGTTCGCGCGGTCCGGGGAGCTGGCTCCGTTCGTGGCCATGAAGTGCCCGAGGTACGCGCTGAGGGTGCCAGGGGCGAGGCCGCCGCCAGCGGCGCGCACCAGTTGTCCACCGACGGGACGCCAAGGGGGTTCGGCGGAGGTTGGGATCCGTCGGGGACCTTCATGATGTAGAAACCCTCGAACCCCCCGCCCACGACGTGTCTCAGCTGGTCCTCCGGCGCGGCCGCGAGGCCCCCACTGACGAAGACCAACGCAACGAACACAAGACCTGCTCGCACCATCGTGCCCTCCTTGCCCTCACCGACCGCTCTGCGTTGCAGGGAACCGGCCGCAGCCGATCCCTCTCAGAACATCACCCCGCAGTTGTACTCGACCAGGGTGGAGCGACGGACGTCGAGGATCTCGTGGGGGAACGACCGGGTAATTGTGTACACCCGCTCGATGAACCCACCCCAGCGGGTGAACGTCACGAGGCGGACGACGACGGTCTCAGCCCCGAGGCTCACCTGGGGGACGATGTCGATCGCCCGCGCCCGGGCCTTGTCCTCGGGGGACATCGCCCAGCCGAAGCTCCCATCGAGCGACTCCAGCACCTCCTCCAGCCCCTCCACCGTGCACACGGGCAGGAGGTCATTGTAGAAGGCGTGCCAGTAGAGGTAGAACTGTTCCCCCATGATCGCCAAGACGACGAACTGCAGGTATCCCTCGGGCGTGTCGGCGATCCGCAGGTGGCGCAGGTACTCCCCCCGGGGCTCGCCATCGGCCGCGGCGAGATCGGCGTAGGTGGCGAACGGGGGTTGGCCCTCGGGTCGGGCGTAGAGCACGGGGTGCCCGCCGATGCTCTCGAACCGGTACACGTAGTCGAGCACGTATCCTTCCTCCATCGCCAGGGCGTCGAGGACGACGAAGAACTGGTTCACGTCGAACTCGGAACCGTACTTGGTCGCGTTTTCCCGAGCGAGGTGCTCGGGGAAGGCGAGCCCCGCGGTGAGCGCGGCCAGGCCCTCCACGGCACGGCTGCACGCCCCTCGTTCTACCGTTGCTGAACCGTCGGTGTCTGGGGCGTGCGCGACGCGGACGACGATGCTCCCGAGGTTGAACGCGACGTGGGGTCCAGCGGGGGAAATCCGCTCGGCGAACACGGTCAGGGTCCCGGAGGCGAGCCCTGGGGTGTCACGGGGGATCACCACCGTGCCGCGGCACGTGTACCCCACCGGATCTTCGGGGGGCGAGACGTTAGGGAGCTCCACTTCCTGCACGTAGAACGCGCCACCCATGGCGCCGGACCCAGGGGTGCCGCGGCCAAGCCGGAACTGGGCCGACACGCCCCGCGGGCCGCTCGCCCGCGACGTGGCGAGGCACGTGATGTCGAGGACGACGTCCTCGGTGCCCGCGGGGATCCCCTCGAACGTCCACCACGCCTGGTGGGCGAGGGCGAGATCCCGCAGCCAGTACCACCCGCTGATGAGGTCTCCGTTCGCGCGGAACGAGGTGGCGGGGATCTCTGCCCCCAGGGAGCACCCAACCCCCACCGCGAGGAGGAGCACCGGAAGAGCCACATGGAACAGATGTCTGCTCGCGTTCATGCGCAACACCCCCTCGGAGCCCATCGTAGCGCGGCCGACACCAGGCGACCACTGGGGGCCCGTCGGTCCGCCCCGCCGCTCGTGCTTCCAAGCTTCCCCGCGGGCGGCCATCGCGCCCCGACTACTTCCGCTTCCCCCGCACCCGGGGAGCGGCGCGGGACCGTGCGGGCTTGGGCTCCTCCCGCCCGGGGACGAGGTCCGTCTTCCCGTCCAGCCGGGCCACGACGTGGGCGAGTAGCTTCGCCGCATTCTCCACGTCCGCGAGCGACACGACCTCGCATGGGGAGTGCATGTACCGATTGGGGATCGACACGAGCGCGGTGGCCACACCGGCCCGGCTGAGCTGCATCGCGTTGGCGTCCGTCCCCGTCCCCGAGGGTGCTGCCTCCACCTGGTAGGGGATCTTCGCCTTCCTGGCGGTCGCGACCAAGAGGTCGAACAGCTTCGGGTTGATGTTCGGGCCGCGGGCGATGGCCGGGCCCTTGCCGAGCGCGATCTCGCCGAGCTTCTTCTTCTCCCCCTCCGTGCCGGGGGTGTCCGTGGTGTGGCAGACGTCCACGGCGATCCCCACCGTCGGGTCGAGCCCGTACGCGCTCGTCCGGGCGCCTCGAAGGCCGATCTCCTCCTGCACGGTGGCTACGGCGAACACCGCCGCCTTGGGATTGAGGGCCTTCGCCAGCCGCAGGGCCTCGAGGACGACGAACGCCCCGATCCGATCGTCGATCCCCCGCGCCACGAGGAGATCGTCGGACAGCCGGTCCGGATTGTGGGCAACCACGATCGGGTCCCCGATCGCGACCTTCTTCTGCGCCTCGGCCTTCGATGGGGCGCCGATGTCGATCCACAGGTCCTCGACCTTGACCACGGTCTTCCGGTCCTCGTCGGCGAGGAGATGGATCGGCTTCCGGCCGATCACGCCCAGGACGCGGCCGCCCTGGGTGTGCACCCACACCCGTTGCCCGGGGAGGACCTGGGCGTCCCAGCCTCCGATCGGGCGGGCATAAAGGTAGCCCCCATCCGTGATATGGGACACCATGAGCCCGATCTCGTCCATGTGCCCGGCGAGCATGACCCGCGGGGTTCCGGGTTCGTTCAGGGCCGCAAAGGCATTCCCGTGGAGGTCGATCCACGTGCGGTGGGCAAAGCTCTCCGCCTCTTCCCGCCACACCGCGGCGGCATCGACCTCAAACCCCGAGGGGCTGATCGTGGTGAGGAACCGCTCCAGGAACGTGAACTTGTTCTTGTGCATCCCGTCTCCTTCCCATCGCAGGATGGAGGAGTCTACCACGCGGGGGGCGAACGATCCGCGTGGAGGTAGGAACGCAGTCCTTTGGCCCAGGGGCCCGGCGCGGTATACTGCGGCAGGGAGGGCCTCCCGAGCCCCTCGAAGGGGGTGAGAGACGGGTGGAATCGGGTCACGCGCATTGGCTCGTTGGAACGTTGCCGGCTGGCAACGGCAGTTGAGAAGTCTTTTGGAGGTGGCTCACATGAAGCGAGGCGCATGGGTGCTGGTGGCAGTGCTAGTCGCGGGCGTGATTGCACTGGCGCAGAATCCTGTCACGATCACGTTCTGGACGCACGAGGATCCGAATCGGACGCCCCTGGAAGAGGGGTACATCCGGGGATTTCAGGCGATGTACCCCCACGTCACGATCGAGCGCGTGACCTACCCTTCAGCGAAGATCGCTGAGGTCCTGCTGACGGCGTTCGCCGCGCGGCGGGGGCCGGACATCTTCAACCTGGAGATCAACGATGCCTACCCGTACCTGGAGCTCGGGCGGGTGGCCCCACTCAAGCCGGAATGGGTGTGCCACGACAGCGTGGAATCGATCCTCGGGGCGTACCTCGAGGGGACGCTCGACGCCGTGTACAGGGATGGCAAGCTGTACGGGCTACCCCTTGAGCTCACGATCTGGTCCGTGTTCGTGAACAAGAAGTACTTCCGCGAGGTCGGGTTGGACCCGGACCGGGACTACCCCCGGACTTGGGAACAGATGATGGCTGTGTCTGAGCGGCTCGTGATCCGGGACGGGGAGATCCTCAAGCGCCGTGGGTTCGACTTCCGCTACCCGTACTACGTGGAGTGGCTCCTGGCGATGGTGGAGCAGATGGGTGGGGCGTTCCTCAGCCCGGACGGCCAGACGGCGATCGTCAACGATGAGGCGTGGCTCCACGTGCTCCGGTTCATGCAGCAGTGGGGTCCTTCGGGCAAGAACCTCGGCTCCCCCACCTATACCGCCGCTCGTAGCCTGTTCAACTTGGACCGCAACGAGGTCACGATGTGTCTGAGCGGGTTCTACCAGATCGCCCGGATCAAGGCCCAGAACCCGGCGTTCTACGAGAGCGGCGAGTGGATGGTCATCCCGTTCCCGGTGTTTGAAAATGCGGTCAGGGATGTGGCTGCCCACTACTACGGGCACTACTACATGGTGAACGCGGAGAGCTCGCCCGAGACGCAGGAGTGGGCGTGGCGGTTCATCGCCTACATGCTGTCCCACCCCGAGGAATACCTCCTCAAGGTCGGACTCATCCAGCCACGCAAGGACCTCCTGATCTCGGAGGCGTACGCCTCGGTCCCGTACGGGGACGTGTTCGCTGGGGACATGGCCCGGTCGAGCCTCGTGCAGCTGCATGTCGCGAATCCGGAGTTCAAACAGCTTCTCGACGATGCGGTCAAGGCCGTGATGCTGTCGGGGGTGACGCCGGAGGCAGCGTTGGCCACGCTCAAGCAACGGGCGAACGAGGTCCTGGAGGAGTACAAGTAGCCCGCGCCGGCACCATGCCGAAGCGAGCGGATGACGAGGGCCCGATCCGCACGATATCGGGCCCTCGTGTTCCCTAGGGAAGGAGCGGGGTCGAGCGTGCGGAGGCAGAGGGGGAGCAAGGGAATCCTCGCTCGTCGGGGCCGGTGGGGGTGGGCGTTCATCCTGCCCACCCTCGTCCTCCTCGGTCTGTTCAGCGTGTACCCGGTGGTCAACGCGTTCTACATGAGCTTCTTCCAGAAGCATCTTCTGTCCAACGCGCCCCCGAAGTTCATTGGGTTCGGGAACTACACGTACCTCTTCCGCTCGCCCGCGTTCTGGAACTCGCTCACGGCGACGGCGATCTTCGCCGGCGGGGCGTTCGCGATGCTCGTCGGGCTGAGCCTCGTCCTCGCCGTGTTCATCACCTCGCGCAAGAGGTTCCAGCGGTTCCTGCAGCTCGCGTTCTTCTCACCCGCTGTTGTCTCTACTGTGGTCGCTGCAGCGATCTGGCTCCTCATTTTCGACCCACGGGGGATTGCCAATCAGCTCGTCAACGCCCTGGCCGGTACCCCGGGGGTGGATCACAAGTGGCTCGTCGAGCCAGGGATGCTCCAGCTGGCGACGATGCTCGTCTACGTGTGGAAGTACGTCGGCTACTTCACGATCATCTTCATCGCCGGGATCGGGACGATCCCGCGCTCCCTCTACGAGGCGGCGCGCGTGGACGGGGCGAGCGCGTGGCAGGTCTTCTCGCGGATCACACTTCCCCTCCTCAAGCCGACGACCCTGCTCGTGTCCGTGGTGGCGATGATCCAGTGCCTGCGCACGTTCAGCACTCAGTACCTGTTCACCCAAGCCGGCTCCCCGCGCAGCCCGATCGACGTGATCACGTTGAACGTGTACTACACGGCGGTGCGGAGTTTCCAGATCGGGAGGGCGAGCGCGCTGAGCATCATCTTGTTCGCGATCATGCTCCTCCTGAGCTGGCTCCAGTTCCGAGTGGCGCGCTCCGAGGAGGTGAGCTACCTGTGATCCGGCGCCGCGGCCCTGCGCGGGGGCGCTCGCTCGTGGCCACGGTCGCGGTGTGGCTCGTCCTCGGGGTGATGCTCGCCTACATCCTGGGGCCCCTCGTGTTTATGGTCACCGCGTCCTTCATGCCCGCGATCGAGGTGACGCGGATCCCGTACCGCTGGATCCCCCAAAGCTTCTACTGGCAGAACTTCTGGCGGGCGATCCGCGGAAACGACGGACGGTTCTACTTCATCCGCAACATGATCAACTCGGTGGTCGTGGCCACGGTGATCACGTTGAGCACAGTGATCCTGTCCACGATGGCCGGGTACGGGCTCGCCAAGTTCGAGTTCCGAGGCCGGCGAGCGGTGATGCTCCTCATCGTGGCGACGATGATGATCCCGTTCCAGGTGATCATGATCCCCCTCTACCTCATCGCCACGCGAATGGGGCTGCAGGACTCCTACGCCGGGCTCATCGTGCCCTTGCTGGTCAACGCGTTCGGGGTGTTCCTGATGCGGCAGTACCTGCTCACTTTCCCCAACGAGATCCTCGATGCGGCGCGGATCGACGGAGCGAACGAGCTCCAGATCCTGCGTCGTATCGTGTTTCCCAGCAGCTGGCCGGCGATGGCGACATTGGCCATCCTCACCTTCCGTTCCCAATGGGACAACCTGATCTGGCCGCTCCTCATCGCCCAGAGCCGCCACATGCAGACGATCCCCCAGTACATCACCCTGTTCACCGAGGAGAAGTACACGGACGAAGGGGCGATGATGGCCGCGGCGGTGCTCGCCTCGCTGCCGATCGTGATCCTGTTCTTCGGGCTCTCCCGCTACTTCGTCGGGGGGGCGCGCCTGTTCTCGGCGCACAAGGGGTGAGCGGATGAAGCTCGTGATCTCCGATCTGGGAGGGGTTGTGGTGGACAACGCGGACCCTGTGCCCGACATGGCAGCGAGACTGGAGCTGCCGGTAGAGACGTTTCGGGCCCTCACGGCTGAGAGTACGAGGCTCCTCCTCGCTGGGGCGATCACGGCAAAGGAGTTCTGGGCGCGGTTCTCCGACCAAACGGGAAGGCGAGTGAAGGAGGACCTCTGGGAGAAGGAGTTTCGCCCGATAGTCAACCCAGCCATGCTTTCCCTGATCGGAAAGCTTCGGCAGCGCGTGCGCGTAGTAGCAGGGACGAACACGATGGAGCCGCACTGGACTGCTCTCCAGAAGTCGGGTGTGCTCGCCTCGTTCGACGCGGCATACGCGTCTCACCACATGGGGTTGGTCAAACCCGATCCGCACTTCTACTGGGAGATCCTCCGGCAGGAGGAATGCCGTCCGTCGGAAGCTGTGTTCTTTGACGATGTCGTGGAGCACGTCCGAGTGGCCAGAGAGATCGGGATGACCGCCTTCCAGTTCCTCAGTCTGGAGGATCTGGAACGGAGGCTCTCTTCGATGAGGCTCCTCGACGGCGGGTTGTAGTGGGCCTTCTCCGAGCCCCGACGATCCGCGTGCAAGCCCTCACCCGACCTAGGTCCGGTTTCCCTCAGCTAGCAGGTGAGGTGGAGGAGGGCGCAGGTTCGTCGCCCGGGGGAGAGCTCGTTGTACGCCTCGACCGCTTCCCCCGTGCGCACGGCGACGAGCTCGATCTTCCGGTGCGAGAGATGCTCTTCCGCCTCCCGCGTCAGCCGGAGGAGGCCGGAGAACCCCGTCCCCACGATGACGACCTCGGGAGCGAGGACGAGGGCCGGTTCGAGGTCCTCCGGGTGGACGCGGTGCCCTTCCCGCCGTCGCCACTCCTGGACCTCGGTCGGGGTGATGAGGAGATCGTGCTCGTAGGCGACGCCGTCGACCTCGATCCTCCCGAAGTGATACTTCGCCAAACGCATCGGCATCACCTCCGCCTCGATGGTAGCGAACGGCGGGGGGAGGGGGAAGGCCAAGCGCGGAGCTCCTTCCCAGAGGGACATGAGGCCGGTCCGCATCACACGCGGTGTTCGTCCGCAACGGGCATCCCCTCGTGATGGTGGGTCGCGAGCGGGAGGGGAGCCTTTTCCTCCTTCTGCGAACGCCGACTGAAACCAAACCCACCCCGGAAGTGTACATGTTGCCGTGGACGACGGTGGTGCGGTATAGTGGTCGATTCTTTCTCCCGCGAGGGAAGGGGGCGGTTCTCATGAGAAGCGCGTTCGGTCGGTCTGTCGCGCTGGCCGTGCTCGTGGCGGGGATGTTCCTCCCCGTCCTCGGGCAGACCACGCACCAACCCTTCCTCGAGGACATCGCGGCGCTGGCCCAAGCTCAGGCCCAGGCCGCGGCGCAAGCCGCGGCCCAGGCCCAGGCCGTGGCCGCGTCCGCTCAGAAGTTCCTCGAGGAACTCAACGTCGGGGCGCTCGTCGATGCGGCGGCGTCCGCAAGCGCCCAGGCCCAGGCTGCGGTTCAAGCGATCGCCCATGCGGCCGCCTCGGCCGATGCGGAAGCCAGGGCGCTGGCCGCGGCGTGCGCGGAGGCGGTGGCCCAGGCCAAGGCAAGCGTCGAGGCGTGTGCCGCCGCTGCGGCCCAGGTCGGGGCGAGTGCGGCGGCGTTCGCCACGGCGTGCGCGGAAGCCCAGGCTGAAGCGAGGGCTGCGGCTAGCGCCTGCGCCGAGGCGGATGCCGAGGCAGCGGCCGCCGTGGCGGCGATCGTCAGGGCGTGCGCGATCGCTGTGGCCGAGGCCGAGGCTGGGGCGGCGGCGTGCGCCGCCGCTGCGGCGGAGGTGGAGGCGCATGCGCATGCGGTGGCCGAGGCGCTGGCCCAGGCCGAGGCCGGAGCCCAGGCGCAAGCTCGGGCAGCGGCTGCGGCGTTGGCTTTCGCCAAAGCCGAAGCTGAGGCCTGTGCGCAAGCCGCGGCCGAGGCCTCCGCGCACGCGCAGGCGGTGGCCACGGCCCGTGCCTACGCCGCGGCTCAGGCCGCGACGTCGGCCCAGGCCTACTCCCGGGCCCAGGACACGGCACGGCTCGTGAGCGAGCGGATCCGGACCGCGGTTCCCTGCGGAGCGGTAGTGACGGAGGTCGGGGGAACGATCGACGCCGCGGTAACCGCGGTGGCGCAGGCGAGCGCCGCGGCCCAGGCCGCGGCCCAGGCCGCGGCGCGGGCCGAGGCTTGGGCGTCGGCCCAGGCCCAGGCGGCAGCCGCCGCCCAGGCGCATGCCGAGGCCCAGGCCCAGGCGTGTGCGTTTGCTTATGCCGAGGCCCAAGCCCATGCGCGGGCCGTAGCTCAGGCGAGGGCGAGGGCGGAGGCCGAGGCCGCGGCGGCAGCGAGAGCGATCGCGGTTGCATTCGCTGCTGCCGAGGCGCAGGCCAAGGCGTGCGCTGCGGCCTACGCCGAGGCGCAGGCGGTGGCGGCTGCCGCAGCCCGGGCGATCGCCCGGGCCCAGGCATCTGCGGAGGCTGAAGGGACGGCGATTGCCAGCGCGTGCGCAACCGCCCAGGCTCAGGCCCAGGCGATGGCGCGGGCGATCGCTCAGGCGAAGGCGAGCGCGGAGGCGCATGCCCAGGCCGTGGCCCAAGCGTGTGCCCAGGCCGATGCGCAAGCCCAGGCGATGGCGCGGGCAGTGGCATCGGCACGGGCAATGGCGGAGGCGAGCGCCGCAGCGGCGGCACGGGCCTACGCCAGAGCCCAGGGGGCGGCAAACTCAATGTCGGCAGCCGTGGCCCAAGCTGTGGCCGAGGCCCAGGCGCAAGCCCGGGCTGCGGCGAGCGCAGCGGCAACGGCTCAGGCTGAGGCGGCGGCGGTCGCCCAGGCCGTCGCATCGGCCTCCGCTTCCGCCCAGGCATCGGCCCAAGCGGCGGGAGTGGGAGAGGCTTACGCCAGGGCGTATGCCCAGGCCGAGGGGTTCGCCGCGGCAGCGGTGTTGGCAAGGGCCCAGGCGTGTGCCCAGGCGGCAGCGCAGGCTCAGGCGGCAGCTGAAGCGGCAGCGAGCGCGTATGCGCGCGCCCAGGCGGCCGCGGCCTCCGGAGTCCAGGCAGTGGCGGAAGCAGCGGCGGAAGCCCAGGCTGAGGCGATCGCGTGTGCGTCAGCCTACGCCCAGGCGGAAGCCGAGGTCGCTGCGGGGGTCCAGGTCATGGCCCAAGCGTTGGCGAATGCCCAGGCCGAGGCCTACGCCGCGGCGGAGGCCGCCGTGTCCGCGTACGCGGAGGCGGTGGCGTGTGTCGATGTCTACGCGCGTGCCCAGGCCGAGGCGTGGGCCCATGCCCATGCCGCCGCACTCGCCCAAGCCCAGGCCGATGCAGAGGTCGCGGTGGCCGTCCAGGCAGCGGCGGAGGCGTTCGCAGCGGCAGCCGCAGCTGCGTATGCTTCGGCAGCAGCTTTCGCCGGTGCCCAGGCGTCGGCGTTCGCCTGCGTGCAGGCCATCGCGTCCGCGGAGGCGGAAGCCTACGCGGCGGCTCAGGCGTGCGCGCTCGCGGTGGCGAGCGCGGAGGCGAGCGCGACCGCGAGCGCTGAGGCCCGTGTGCGGGCAGCGGCGTTCGCTGAAGCTTGTGCGGCGGCGCGCGCTCAGGCTGAGGCGATGGCCCAGGCCTGCGCCCAGGCCGCGGCAACGGCCTCCACGTCGGTGGAGATCGTTCCCAACATCGAAACCTCGGTTCAGACGTTCATCGATCCGGACTGCCTCCGGCCGACCTGTGAGGAGTACGTGCCGACCACTCCTACGGGCTGCCCTCCCACGCAGGAGATGGGATGGGATTTCGGGCAGGTGACAGCGGGGAGCAATGTGAACACGACGAAGTCGTTCCCCACGAACGTCGCCAGCGCGGTCTCCTCGCTCGGGGTCGTGTCGGCGACGCGGGTCAGTTCCACCCTTCCCTCCAGCCTCTCCTTCGATCTCATCCTCGCCCAGCGGCAAGGCCGCCTCTCTGGGACCGTGCCCCGTGAGGGCGGGAAATGGACGATCGTCTACAACCTCCTCGACAGGAACCAGTGCCTCGTCATTCGGCTCACGATCAGCATCTACACTGGGGCGACCACGACCGAGTGCCCTTCGTTCACCGGGCTGAAGTGGGACTTCGGCGAGGTGAACACCGGAATGCACCTACTCACCACGAGGGGAATTCCAAGCGGGGATCTGACCCGGTTCCGGTCCGCGGGCATCACGCGGGTGACGACGATCTCGTCCAACCTCCCGAGCGGGGCGGCCCTGAACCTTGATCTGAACCAGGGTCTCGGCATCCTGACCGGAACGCTGCCCACCGCTGGGGCGAACTACGAGGTGTTGTTCGGCCTGTTCGATGCCCGGAACTGTGAGTTGTTCCGCTATTCGGTCTCCTTGCGGACCCCTGCGGCTGCGCGCGTTCCTGACCTCACGGTGCAGATCGTGCGGGTGGGAGTGGAGAAGGTGTGCGAGAAGGACTACAGCCACCTCGTCACCGTGTACTGGCAGGCAAGTGGCGGCACTGCGCCCGTCTACGTGGGACCGATCAGCCTTGTCTACCCCAACGGGACGACGCAGGCCCTCGTCGGGACCTTCCCCGCCTCGGGTTCGGCCGGCATCCGCGCCAACCTCTCTGGCGGCGGTACGGTCAAGGTTCGGGTCCAAGCCAACGACTCGGCGGGGAGGACCCAGACCGCGGAGCGGAACGTCGACCTCGAAGCCTGCGCCCCGATTGGGACCATCATCGGGCCGATCATCGTTCGCCCCTTGGGATACACCCTCGAGGTGTACGCGCGGCGGCAAGTGATGCAGACCCCAGGGTACGAGGAGCTGAGGGTGCCGGTGCGGGTGGTGGGAGAGACGGAGGACCGTGTGACCCCGTTCAGTGGCACGTTCTCCCCGGGATCGCAGGTCACGATTCGGTTCCCAGGGCGCATTGCCGGCGGAGCGTACGGCCGGGGCCCCCTCTACTACGAGGAGTGGGTGGGAGATGCGACAACGCCCACCCGGAAGAACGGGACGTGGGACGCGCGGCGGGAGTACTACTCGATCACCGTGACGATGAGCGCGAAGGTGAAGATCATCGTCTGGTACGGGGACATCATCGGGTAGCTTCAGCGCGGAAGTCATCGGGGGGCGGGCATCTGCCCGCCCCTCTCATTTCCTCCGGACGCGCACTAGACCCGCCGCCTCGTCCTCCGCGAGTCGCGCGTCCAGGTCATCCTCGGTCCCGACCTCCCCCAAGAGGTGAGCGCGGAAGAAGAGGACGAGGTACGCTTGAGCAGCCTCCCGGGCCCGGGTAGGGTCCGCGCCGGGGACGCACACGGCACAGGCCAGCCCACAGTTCGGGTTGTCGAGGTAGTCCATGTGCCCGGCCCCGAGCTGGGTGATCTCCCAGGTGGCGGAGGCGGCCCTCTCGAAGAGGCGTTCATAGTTGGAATCTCGGGGGGCACAGGGCATCCCGAACCGGGTCTCGTCTCCCCGTTCCGCGCCGAGGAGGAGCTTGGGAATCGTGATCTCCCCCATCCGGTCCGCGGCGCGGGGGAAGCGGGTCGGGTCGTCGGCCCCCGGCGCGCCTCCATCCACCGGGTCGAGCCCGGCCACCGCCCGCACCCCCGGCTCGTCCGCGGCGACGAGGAAGGAGAGCTTCCCCCCGAGGGAATGGCCGGCGAGGCCAATTCGTTCGGGGTCGAGAGCCCACCCCCGTTCGGAGGCGGCCTGAGGGAGCGCCCCCAGGACGAACCGCAGGTCGTCGGCGAGCACGCGGTGGTCCGCCCCGAACAGGGTCACCTCGTAGGTCAGCAGGGCCACCGCGATCCCGTAGGAGGCGAGGAGCTCGGCGGTCGATCGGTAGGCGTCGCCGGAGAGGAGGAAGCCGGGGCTGAACGCCACGAATGGGAATGAACCTGAACCTGGGGGGAGGATGAGGAGGACGTCCACCGATCGGTTTCGCGCGGGATCGGCGATCCAGAACTTAGCTTCCACCATGGAGGATCGCCCCGGCGGGTACGGAGCAGTTCCCCAGGCCTGCCCGCCGGCGAGGAGCCCCACCACCGCCACGATCAGTCCGGCCTTACGCATCGTTCACTCCTCCTCATCAGCCTCGATGGCGTGGATATTGAGCCGCGGATCGTCTCGCGCGAGCTCGACGGCACGGAGGGCGCTCCGCTCCTTGTCCTTGACCTCGAGCATGAGGTCGAAGTCGTGGGGCCAGCTCTCCGCCAGGAAGCGGGCGAAGTCCTCCTCGTCCAGGGTGTGGGCGTGGCTGCCCGGCCGGCCGTCCGGAAGGGGGGAGGAGTAGTCGACGATCGGGAGCCCATCCTCCCGCCCCCAGGTCTCCGCCTGAGCGGCGAGGGCCTCACCGAGGGACCGGCCATCCCCGTTCAGGGCGTGGTGGAACGCGTCGAACACGACCGGGAGCCCCGTCATCCTGTGGAGATCGAGGACGTCGGTGAACGTGTACAGCCGCTCGTCGTTCTCCACGATGAGCCGCTCCCGCACCCGGGGCGGGAGGGCCTCCACCGCGGCCGCGAACCGCGCCGCGGCCGCGCGCCGGTCTCCGTAGGCCCCACCCACGTGGATCTGGACCTTCGCCGTCCGGTCGAGCCCCAGCAGGTCCAGGACCTGGGCGTGGTAGGCGAGGTCCGCCCTGGCGGCCTCGGTCACCTCCCGCCGGGGGGAGGAGAGGACCGTGTACTGCCCTGGGTGCATCGAGATCCGCATCCCGTGCCCGCGGATGAGGGCCCCGATCTCCGCGAAGCGCGGGGCGAACTCCCCGGCCCAGGGAACGCGGTTCTCCGGATGCGACGCCAGCGGGACGAGGTCGGAGGTGATCCGAAGGAAGAGGAGGCCGTGGGCAACGTTCCAACAAACGATCTCCTCGAGACAGCGCAGGTTGCCGTCCACCGTGGCGTAGAGCCGCTCCTCGGAGAGGGAGGCGAGGCGGAACGTCCGGCTGGGCCGGCAGGGAAACCCGAGGTTGATGCAGGGGTACCCGATCCTCATCGCCTCGTGTTTCGCCCCGAGTGGCACCGGGGAAACCGGTTCACCCGAGCTCGATCCGCTTCTCCGACTCCCACAGGCCGTGGATGTTGCAGTACGCCAGAGCGTGCAGCGTGCCCGGTTTCGCCGTCTTGAACGCGAACGTCACCTCGTGGTGCGTGTACACCGGTCCCTGGTTGGGGCCCGCTACCGCCTCCCCATGGGCGCCCATCGCGAACTTCCCAAGCTCGTAGATGAACTTGTCCCCGTCGGGGGCGAAGTAGGCCCCGATCCAGCGGATGTGGTGCTCGGTCGTGTTCGGGTGCGCCGCCGCCTTGCCCAGGCTCACCTTGACCGTCGCCCACTCGCCAGCCTGCACCCGATCCGGCGCCTCGATCGCCGGAACGTGCTTCTCCGCCTTCCAGTCCGCTGTCTGGATCTTCCCTGCAATGCTCATCGGTACCTCCTAGTCCTTCTCCGCGACCCGGCGCCCGAGCTCGCGGTCGGCGATCACCAGGCCGCGGCCCTCCTTGCCCATCCGCTCCAGGAGTTGGACCGCCTTCAGCGCCTGGTCCTCCTCCTCGACTTGTTCCGTCACGAACCACTGCAGCATCACCGCTGCCGCGTGGTCCTTCTCCTTCTGGGCGAGCTCGACGAGGCCGTGGATTCGGCCCGTGATGTACTGCTCGTGCTTGTAGGCGGCCTGAAACGCGGCGAGGGGGGATGCCCACGTCGCCTGGGGTTCCGCCAGGGCGTGGAGCTTCACCCGCCCGCCGCGCTCGACGATGTGGTCGAAGATCCGCAACGCGTGGCCCTGCTCCTCCTGGGCCTGCACGCGCATCCAACCCGCCATCCCGTCCCAGCCCTCGTGGGCGAAGTACGCCGCCATGGACAGGTAGAGGTAGGCCGAGCCGAGCTCCTCCCTGATCTGTTCGTTGAGCGCCGCTTCCATCTTCTTTGTGATCATGCGTTCTCCTTGAGCTTGCGGTGGCAGAACCACCAGTCGTAGCACTCGACCCCGCCGGCCTTGGCCTCCGCGAGGCGCTTCTTCGCCCCGTCCTCCGTGTCCGGTGGGGGGACGATCCCGTGGTCGCCGATGAGCCCGTTCTTCGGCCAGTCGGCGGGCAGGGCCACCTTCTCCCTCACCGCGGTCTGGAACGCCCTGAGGAGCCGGACGATCTCGTCCATGTTCCGGCCGATGTTCATCGGGTAGTAGACGATCGCGCGGACGATCCCCTGGGGGCAGACGAGGAACACCGCCCGCACCGCGGCCGCCTCCGAGGCACCGGGGTGGATCATCCCATAGAGCTCGGCGATCTTCCCCGTGGTGTCGGCGATGATCGGGAACGGGATCTCGACCTTGAGCACCTCCGCGATCCACTCCGTCCACTTGATGTGGGAGAACACGTGGTCCACGGAGAGCCCGAGGAGCTCCGCCCCCAGCTTCTGGAACTCCGGGTAGCGCTGGGCGAACGCCACGAACTCCGTCGTGCAGACGGGCGTGAAGTCCGCCGGGTGGGAAAACAGGACCACCCACTTCCCTTGGTAGTCCTTCGGGAACTCGATCTTCCCCCGGGTCGTCTGGGCGACGAACGCGGGGGCGGGATCCCCGATCAACGGCATACGCTTTTCCACTGAAACCTCCTTCAGAACGACTTGAACTTCGCCCGCGGGGCCTGGCAGATCGGGCACCGCTCCGGCGCCTCCCCCTCCACGGTGTGGCCACACACGGCGCAGATCTGGATCCTCCCCACCTGCACGTCCTTCCCAGCGAGGGCGCTTTCCCGCGCCTTCGTGTACATCGCGGCGTGGATCTTCTCCGCCTCGAGGGCGTAGTGGGCGGAGCGCATCGCCCCCTTCTCCCCCTGGAGCTCGGCCACGGCGTGGTACGCGGGGTACATCTCCGCGACCTCGAACGACTCGCCCCCGATCGCCTCCTGGAGGTTGTCGGGGCTCGTGCGGACCATCCCGAGCTCCCGGAGGTGGTTCGTGGCGTGGACCTGCTCGGCATAGGCGATCGCCCGGAACAGGCGGGCGAGGTTCGGCCGCTTCTCCTCCTCCGCCACCTCGGCGAAGATCAGGTACCGCATGTGGGCCTGGGACTCGCCGGCGAAGGCGTCCTTCAGGTTCGCTTCCGTCATCTTTCGCATCTCGTTCATCCTTTCCTGCTGAACCGGTACAGACCGGACACGGCGCGACAGACTCCGCCCTGCGGCGAGCCTGTCTCGGCCCGCCGCGAGGCCCCTCCTGACTCCCTACTTCAGGAACTTCGACACGAACGGCGAGGTCTCCCCGCGGCGCATGAAGTGCCCCGACGGGCCCTCCCCGAGGAACTCCGAGAACCACGACTCGTGCTCGATCTCCTCGTTCAGGATCGCCAACGCGAGGTCGTAGGTCCGGTGGTCCTTGCCTGCGGTGAGGTTGCAGATGTGGGTGTAGCCCCGCACCGCGCACCGCTCGGCTTCGACGAGGGTCCGGAGCATGGCCCCGATGTCCCGCGGGTCCTTGGGCAGGCTCGCCGGCGGGCACGCCGACGTGTCGTGGAATTCCTTCATGCAGTCCGGCAGCTTCCCCCCGAGCTCGTAGATGCGGGGGACGAGCGCCTCGAAGTGGTTGCGGTCCTCGATCCGCGCCACCTCGGCGATCTCCTTGATCCCCTCGCCATCGAGGCCGATCAGGTTCACCCGCAGGATCGTGTAGTAGTAGTACGTGGTGAGCTCCGCGGCTGCGTTTTTCACCAGCAGTTCCAGGAGCTGATCGACGTTCACTCCCGCCTTCTCCACCATCTCTCTAGCGACTTTGGCCATCGTGTTCCTCCTTGTGGTGTGAGCAAGTCCCGCAGACCCCGTAGAACGTGACCTCGTGGCCCGTGACCCGAAACCCGTCCCGCGCTGGGAGGTCGTCCAGCTCATCCTGATACGGAACGTCCGCATCGTAGACCCCCCTGCAGCGCGTGCAGACGAGGTGGTAGTGGGCGCTCGGGACCGGGTCGAACCGGTCCGCTCCCAGGCCGCGCACCTCGGCCACCAGCCCATCCTCGGCCAGCGTCCGCAGCGCGCGGTACACCGTGGCGAGGCTCGTCCGGTGGCCCTGGTCCCGGAGGGAACGGTACAGCTCCTCGGCGGTGGGGTGGTCCCTGCGGCTCCGGAGGGCCGCCAGGACTTCCCGCTTCTTCGGAGTGAGGTCGCGCGTGCTCATGATTATGATTCGCATTCTACTCCTTTTGGAGCCCAAGGTCAAGAGGCTGCGGTCTCAGGCGGCTTGGGGAAGGGTGAAGCCGAAGCAGGCCCCGCCACCGGGGCGGTTCTCGGCCCAGATCCGCCCCCCGTGGGCCTCGACCAGGGCCTTGGCCACGGACAGCCCAAGACCTGCCCCTGGACCCGCGCTGCGGGCGGCCGCTCCCCGGTAGAACCGGTCGAAGACGTGGCCCAGGTCCTCCTCGCTCAGACCGGGCCCCAAGTCGCAGACCGTCACCTCGACCCCCGATCCCTCGTACCGGGCGCTGATCCGGATCTCCCCACCGGCCGGGGTGTGACGAAGCGCATTGGCGAGGAGGTTGAGGAGGACCTGCTGAACACGGTGGCGATCGGCCGTCACAGGTGGGAGGTCGGCGGGGACATCGACGACGAGGCGGACCCCGCCGTCCTCGACTTGGGGACCGACGAGGCTCGCGATGTCCGCCACAACCTCTCCGACCGCCAGCGGCTCCAGCTGGAGCGAGAGCTGTCCCATGTCCGCGAGCGCGAGCTGCTGAAGGTCATCGATGAGCCGCGCCGTAAGGTGGATCTTGTCCTTGAGCGCGGACAGGTTCTCCGGTGTCGGTTGCAGGACCCCGTCCTCGAACCCCTCCACCGCCGTGCGCAGCACGGCGATCGGGGTGCGCAGCTCGTGGGCCACGTCGGCGATCATCTGGCGCTTGGAGCGTTCGGCCTGTTCGATGCTCTCCGCCATCGCGTTGAACGACCCGGAGAGCTTCCCCAGTTCGTCCGTGCTCGAGGCCTCGACCCGGACACTGAGGTCTCCATCCGCGATCCGGCGGGCAGCGGCCGACAGCCGGCGGAGGGGATCGGTGAAGTGGCGGATGAGGGCCCACGCCAGGACGAGGGACAGCGCTGCCACGATCCCACCCGCGATCCACAGCGACCGATCCACCGCTTCCATGAACCGATCGTGGAGCGGGTACGGGGGGACGCGGGACAACGGGACGAGCGTCCACCGCGTCCCGTCGGGGAGCTCGACCCCCACCCCAGACGCGAGTTCCTGACGGGAGAGGGTTCTCCCGACGAGCGCCTCGTCGCGGGCGACCACGACCCGTCCCTCAGGATCGGCGAGCACGAACCCCAGGGGGCGGGGCGCGCCCTCCAAAAACTGCCCGATCCCCTCGAATCCCCCGCGCTGGCCCGGGTAGCGGAGGATGAGGTTCCGGACCCACTGGTCGTACGCGCGGCGCTCGCGCGTGGCGAGGTCGTCGAACGCGCGGTCCACGGACAGCTTGATCAGGGTGTAGCCGAGCGCCGTGACGAGGAGGACGACGAGGAGCAGCGTCCCCACGAGCTTCGTCTGGAAGGAGAGGTTCCTAAGCCGGCGCATGCGACCCCTCGGTGGACAGCTTGTACCCCACGCCATACACCGTCACGATGCGCGAGGGCGACTCCGGAACGGGTTCCACCTTCCGGCGGAGCCGTTTGATGTGGGAGTCAACGGCCCGTTCGAAGGACGAGAAGGCCGGTCCCCGCACGGCCTCGAGGAGCTCGAGGCGGGTGAACACCCGGTCCGGGTGCTGGACGAGGAACGCCAGGAGGTCGAACTCGAGCGCGGTGAGGTTGACGGCCCGTCCATCCACCCACGCCTCGCGCCGGTCGAGGTCCAGCCGGATCCCTGCTGCCTCTGCCGTGCGCGGGCCTTCCGGCGCGTTCTCCGCCCGGCGGAACACCGCCCGCACCCGCGCCTCGAGCTCGCGAGCGCTGAACGGCTTCGTCACGTAGTCATCGGCCCCGAGCTCCAAGCCCCGCACGCGGTCGTCCTCCGTGGACCGCGCGGTGAGCATGATGATGGGCACGGCCGATGACCTCCGGATCTCGCGGGCGACCTCGAGCCCGTCCGTTCCGGGGAGCATGAGGTCGAGGACGATGAGATCAGGCGGGCGGGAGCGGAACTCGGCGAGGGCCTCCTCGCCCGTTGCGGCGACCGTCACCGCGAACCCGGCCCGCTCGAGGTACCCCCGCACGAGCTTTCGCACCCACGGGTCATCGTCCACGAGAAGGATCCTCTTTAGCGGCACGCTCTTCCCGAGTCTAGCCTCGATCGGCTCCCTCGCCCAACCATCAGCGCGGCGATGGAGGCCCTGCGGCACGGTTGTGGCAGGATCGAGGACGACGGGGGATCGTGCCTTCTCCATAGACCCTCCGCAATCCTGCCACAACGGAGCCGTGGCTCTTCCACATTCTGCCGGCACCGTGGCCCGCTGAAGTGGCTGCCGAACAGGAGGGGGAGTGACGATGCGAATCGGTTGGCGAAGTGGGGTTGTGCGGGGGCTCGCGCTGGCGTTCGTCGTGGTTCTCGCGGGCCAGGGGACGGCGTTCGCCCAGGCAGGCGCCGCGATGCGGACGTTCGTCCAGCGTTCGTTCGGACTGGGCCTCATGAACTACCCTGGGGGCACGACGAAGGTCGTCTACGAGATCTGGCAGGCGGGCCAGACCAAGCCCCATCTGTACACCCTCGAGGTGATCCAGAGCGGGGACCGGTACGATGTCATCGAGAGCACAACCCTGTTCGATGTGGTCTTGGGCCAGGTGGCGATCGGGTTCGGCCCATCCGGGGCCGCGGCCGCGATGGCGGCCCGGTTCGAGCGGTTCCGCGGAGGGAACATCGATCTCACCCCGCTGCGGGTCCTCGAGGAACGTGGGGTGGTCGTCGAACCCAACCAGAGCTACTACCTCCCCGATGGGGCTCGACTGGTGACCGGTGATCCGAGCGTGATTGCGGGGATTGACGTGGTGATCGGGGTGTACATCCACCCGGGCTTCCCTGGGCAACGGGTCGAGATGGCGTTCACGAAGCCTGAGATCAGCGGGCTGCTGCCATTTCCCCCCCTGAGCATCACCGAGGCGAGCGGCGAGATCCGAAGCAAGATCGTCCTCATCGAGTTCAGCCACACCCCGTGACCCCGGACACCCTGATCGAGGTCTCCCGGCTCGCCCGGGACTACCGCCTCGGGCGCGGGACCGTCCCCGCGCTGCGGGGTGTGGACCTCCGGATCGCGGAAGGGGAGTTCGTGGCGATCATGGGGCCGTCGGGTTCGGGCAAGAGCACCCTCCTCCACCTCCTGGGAGGGTTGGACGTCCCCGACGGGGGGCACGTCGCGTACCGGGGGCTCGAGATCTCCCGCCAGTCGCGCGATGCCCTCGCCGAGTTCCGGAACCGGAAGGTGGGGTTCGTGTTCCAGATGTTCAACCTCATCCCCACGCTCACGGCCCTGGGCAACGTCGAGCTCCCCCTTGCTTACCAAGGCGTGCCGCGCCGCGACCGCCACCGCCGAGCGGGGGAGATGCTGAAGGGTGTGGGTCTCGCGGACCGCGGCCACCACCGACCGACCGAGCTCTCGGGGGGAGAGCAGCAGCGGGTTGCCATTGCGCGGGCTCTCGTCACCAACCCGGAGGTGCTCCTGTGCGACGAGCCGACGGGGAACCTCGACTCCGCCTCCGGGCAGCAGATCATGGGCCTCCTCGCCGCGCTCAACCGGGAGCGGCGAATTACGGTGATCCTCGTCACCCACGAGCCCGAGATCGCCGCATTCGCGCGGCGTCGGGTCCTGATGCGGGATGGGCAGGTCGTGTCGGACACCGGACACGGGGGTTCCCAATGATCCGGGATCACCTGTTCTGGTCCGTGCACAACCTCCGCACCCGGCCCGCCCGGGCCGCGCTGACCGTGCTCGGGGTGGTGGTCGGGGTAGCGGCGGTGGTCGCCCTCGTCTCCATCGGTCAGGGCCTGCAGCGATCCGTCCACGAGGAGTTCCGGGCCATTGGCTACAACACAGTGGTGGTGACCCCCGGGCTGGCCTCCGGCGACGCGGGATCCGATGCCCTGGCGCTCGAGGCGTTGGTGGGGCGGTTCATCCAGGCCCAACCCGAGGCCACGGGCGGGCGGGCCGCGCCGTTCCGGGCAGCGGTTCGGCGCCCGGTCTCCTCCGCCCTGGACGAGATCCGCGCCTTGCCGGAGGTGGCCCGGGCCGGGGCGATCCGCACCGAGATCGCGTTCGTCACCTCGGCGGGAATGGCCGGACTGGGGGTCCTCCACGTGACCGGCGTGAGCCCCGGGATCTTCGAGGACTTCCCCGGCTACTTCCCGGGGTTCGCCGTCGCCGAAGGGCGGTCCTTCCTCTCCCCGGACGAGCTCTCGCTCGTCCTCGGGGCGGACGTGGCCCGCGACCTCGGGGCGTCCGTCGGAAGCGTCGTTCGTGTGGAGGATCAGGAGTTCACGGTGGTCGGGATCCTCGCCCGGACGATCGCCGGTGGGGTGGGGGTGACGTTCGGCAACCTGAACCTCGCGCTGTTCGCCCCGATCGAGACGTTGGCGCTTCTGTACGGGAACCCGGACCGGATCAGCCTCGGGCTGGTGGAGGCGCGCCCGGGAGAGGACGTGGACGGAGTTGCCGCGGCGGTGCGCACGGTGTTCGCCCGGAGCGGGATCCCCGTGACGGCGGTGTCGACGAAGGAACTCAGCGCGCGGATCACCGCGGTGCTCGGCGACCTGCAGACCACGCTGGCGGCGATCGCCGCGGTGGCCCTTCTCGTGGGAGGGATTGGGGTCATGAACACGATGTACACCTCTGTGTTGGAGCGGACCCGACACATCGGGATCATGAAGGCGGTGGGCGCCAAGGACCGCCACGTCCTGGGGTTGTTCCTCGTGGAGTCCGGCCTCCTCGGGCTCCTGGGCGGGGCGATCGGGACCCTCGCCGGGGCGGTGATGAGCGGGGTTGCCGCCTCCGGCGTGGGACGGACGCTGCAGGGAGCGAGCGAGCTCACGTCGCTCGCGGGGGGCATCCTCCCCCACTTCGAGCCGTGGCTCATCCTCGCCGCGCTGGGAGGATCGGCCCTGCTCGGGGCGGTGGCCGGGGCGCTCCCCGCGCTGCGGGCAGCGCGGCTTCGTCCGGTGGAGGCGTTGCGCCATGTGTAGCGCGAGATCGCTGAGGAGCCGTCGGTGGTGGGGCTCCGCTCTCCTGGGGGTCGCCGTGGGCTGCGCTGTCGTGACCGGAGTGGGAGCGGGAAGGTCGTTTGGAAGCCTGACCAGCCGGCTTGTGCTCACCCCGCTGGCCACGACGTCCGAGGCCGCGTTCCAGCTGAGCTACTTCACCGGGCTCGTGGCCGAGCTGCCAAGCTCAACCTTGTCCTCGATCCCGGGCCTGGCCGAGAACACCCTCGTCGCGACGGGATCAGGGTTCCAGATCGTCGTGCCCTCGCCCGCGCCGGCCGCGTTCGTCCAGCTGTTCGGCTACCTCAAGGAGGACCTCGTGATCGACTGGCCGGTCGGGGTGGTGGGCGGGGTGTCGGAGCTGGCGTGCTCCTGGGATGGGCGGCGGAACTACCTGTGGGCGTACGGGTGGGTGCACTACGCCGGGGGCGCCTTGAGCCTCAAGCTGTCGGTGGGGCGGGCCGATGCCGGGGTGGGGTCGGGCATGGAAGTGGGGTTCTCGGGAACGACCCTCTGGGGCCTGGCGCTGAGCACCACGTCGCAGTTCGGGCTGACCACCGAGCGGGGCGCGCTGCTCAGGGCCGTGTCCCTCGGCCAGGTGAGCGGGGAGATGTTCGACTACCGGGGCACGACCCTCACCGCGGGGGTGTTCTCCGTGTGCTGCCTCAGTCTGGACGCGACCGTGCGGCTGACGAAGGCGGGGTTCGAATCCGCCCGCATCGCGACGGCCTACACGTTCACCCTTGCCGAGGCGTGGATCACCGCAGCCGCCACCCTCGTGTTCACAGCCGCGGACCACGAGCTCCGGGTCACCCCGCGGCTCATCCTCCCCGGAACAGGGTCGGAGATCTACCTCTCCTACAGCCTGCTCCTTGCCGGCCCGTCGACCCTCGAGTTCACCGGGATCAGGCTTCACGGGCTGGGGTTGAGCGGGGTTCAGCTTGGCGAGATCGCGGTAAGTGGGCTCTGCTCGTTCTCCGGGAACCTGTACCGCCGGTCGGGACAGGATGACATCTTCCTCCGCGCATCGAGCTACTCCGCCCAGGGCGGGGCCGGCCAGGTCCCCTTGCCCTACGACTGCGTGGTCTCACTCGAGGGGAGCACGCTCTACACGGCGTTCGCCTGTGACCTGTACTGGGCACCGGCGGGGAGCCACCTGTTCGGCCTGGCGTTGGTCACCCTACAGGGGGAGATCCAGCTCGCCGGCGACTTTCGGTTCGGGGTGGGCGTGGCCTTGTCCACCGCCACGGGTTGGGAGAGGCTGATCGGCGAGCTGAGGTACACGTTCAACCTGTACGGCCTCTGATCCTCCGTGTGCCGTGCCCGAACCGGGCCCGTGCGCCGGAGGGGTATACTCCCCCGGGCATGGAGCTGACCCCGGTGATGCGGCAGTACCAGGAACTGAAGGCACGCCACCCGGACGCGATCTTGTTCTTCCAGCTCGGCGACTTCTACGAGACGTTCTTCACCGACGCTGAGGTCGTGGCCCGGGAGCTGGAGATCGTCCTCACCCGCCGCGACGGGGTCCCGATGGCCGGGGTTCCCGTGCGCAAGGCCGACCTCTACGTGCAACGGCTCCTGCGCAAGGGGTACAAGGTCGCTCTCGGGCCGCAGCTCGAGCGTCCCGGGAAGGGGAAGCGGCTCCTCAAGCGCGACGTGGTCCGCGTGCTCACCCCGGGGACCGTGATCGAGGACGGAGCCCTCGACACGGCGACGGACGTCCTCCTCGCCGCGGTATGGCCGGAGGGGGAGGCGCTCGGCGTGGCGTGGGCCGAAGCCGCTTCAGGTGGGCTGTGGGCCGAGGAGGTTTCCTTCTCCGGGTTCCCGGCGCTGGCCGCCCGGCTCCCGGTGGCGGAGTGGCTCCTCCCGGATGGGTGGCGCCCCCCCGGCGAGGTGGGGGGGACCATCACCGACCGGCCGGCAACGGAGTTCAACCGGGACCGTCTCGCGGCGCGGTTCCCTGAAGCGCTCCCCGACGCCCCCCTTGCCGCCCGGGCCGCTGGCGCGCTCCTGGCGTACCTCGAGGCGGCGGTGGGTGACCTCTCCCACCTCCGCCCCCCCGTGCGGGCGGCGGAGGGCGAGACCCTCGCTCTCGACGCGTTCACCCAGCGGTCGCTTGAGCTCCTGGCCCCGCTCCGCGCCGAGGGGGGGCGGACCCTGTTCTCCGTGCTCGACCGGACGAAGACGCCGATGGGCCGGCGGCTCCTCAAGCGGTGGGTCCTGGCACCCTTGGCCTCCCGGCCGGCGATCGAGGCGCGGCTCGACGCGGTGGAAGCCCTGCTCCAGTCAGGGCTCGATAGTGCGCTTGCCCCGGTGCTCGCTCGGTGCTGCGACCTGCCCCGCCTGCGGGCGCGGGCCGTGACGGGCGGCCTCTCCCCGATCGACCTCGCCGCCCTTGCCCGCACCCTCGACGCCGCGGCGGAGGTCGCCGGGGCGCTCGCCTCCCTCCCCGCGCCGGTCCCGGAGCGGCTCTCGGCCCTGGCGATCGCGCTCCGGGCCGCACCGGCCGCGCTCGCTCCCGACGTCCAGCGGGCCTTGGCCGATCCCGCTCCCCCGGCGCTCGACCAGGGCCCTGTCATCCGCGACGGGTACGACCCCGCCCTCGACACCCTGCGCGGGGAGGCGGTCGAGGTGCGGGGCCGGATCGCCGCCCTCGAGGGGGAGGCCCGCCAGGCGACGGGTATCCCCAGCCTCAAGGTCGGGTACAACCGGGTGTTCGGCTACTACTTCGACGTCACCCGGCCGCATCTTTCCAAGGTCCCGTCCGACTGGCGGCGGCGGCAGTCGCTTACGAACGGCGAGCGGTTCAGCTCGGCCGAGCTCGACCTTCTCGCCGATCGCCTCGCTGCGGCGGAGGAGGGGATCGCGAAGCGGGAGAGGGAGCTCTTCTCCGCCCTGTGCCGTCGGGTCGAGGAGGCCCTCGGGCCCCTCGGCGCGGTGGGGGAGGCACTGGCCGAGCTCGACGCCCTGCGCTCGCTCGCCGACGTCGCCCGCCGCAACGGGTACGTCCGGCCCCGGTTCACCGACCGGCAAGTGGTGCGGATCGTCGAGGGACGGCACCCGGTGGTCGAGGAGGTGACGCGGTTCGTCCCCAACGACCTCGACCTCGGGGAGGGGACCCAGCTCGCCGTCGTCACCGGGCCGAACATGGCCGGGAAGTCCGTGTTCCTCCGCCAGACCGCGCTCATCGCCCTCCTCGCCCAGCTGGGGTCGTTCGTCCCGGCGAAGGAGGCGGAGCTTCCCGTGTTCGACCGGATCTACACCCGGGTCGGGGCGTCCGACGCCCTGACCGGCGGGCTGTCCACGTTCATGGCGGAGATGACCGAGGCGGCGGAGATCCTGAGCGGGGCCACGTCGCGGTCGCTCGTGATCCTCGACGAGCTGGGGCGGGGGACGAGCACCCACGACGGGATGGCCCTCGCCTGGGCGATCGCTCGCCACTTGGCGCAGCGGGTGGGGTGCAAGACCCTGTTCGCGACCCACTACCGGGAGCTGGCGCGGCTCGCCGAGGCGGCCCCGGGGGTGGTGAACCTCCACGCCGCCGCCCGGGAGTGGAAGGGCGAGGTCGTGTTCCTGTACCGGATCCTCCCCGGGGTGGGCGAGCGGAGCTACGGGATCCACGTCGCCCGGCTGGCCCGGCTTCCAGAGGAGGTCCTCCAGGAGGCGCAGCGGGCGCTGGACGAGGTGGAGGAGGCCGCCCCCCCAACCCGACCGGCCGCGGAGACCCAGCTTCCCCTGTTCGGCTCCGACGACCACCCCGCGGTGCGCGCGCTGCGGGATGTGGACCCCGACCGGCTGACCCCGCTCGAAGCGCTGGATCTTCTCTACCGGCTGCGATCGCTCGCCGAACGGGGGTAGGCCCAGGCCGGCGTTTGCCCATCGCGCCGCCGTACGCTACAAACGGTTGGCCTCAGGTGGGACTGTGACGATGCCCGCTCCGAAGGAAGTGCGCACCCTGGTCGCCCGGTTCCACGAGAACCGCGCCGCGTACGTGTCTGGGCCGTACAACGAGACCCAGACCCGGATCGAGTTCGTGGACCCGTTCTTCAGCGCGCTGGGTTGGGATGTGGCCAACGTCTCCGACTACGCCGAGGCGTACAAGGACGTGGTCCACGAGGACGCGATCGTGATCGAAGGCCTCACCAAGGCCCCCGACTACTCGTTCCGCGTGGGCGGGGTGCGCAAGTTCTTCGTGGAGACGAAGAAACCTGGCGTGCGGATCCGGGACGACGCGGCGGCCGCGTTCCAGCTCCGCCGCTACGCGTGGTCGGCCAAGCTACCGCTTTCGATCCTCACCAACTTCGCCGAGCTCGCGGTCTACGACTGCCGGGTCAAGCCCGAGCGGAGCGATCCGGCGAGCACGGCGCGGGTCCTCTACCTCACCTGCGACGAGTACGACGCCCGGTGGGACGAGCTTGCCGGGATCTTCGCCAAGGAGTCCGTGCTCAAGGGCTCGTTCGACCGGTTCGCCGAGTCGACGAAGGCCAAGCGCGGCACGGCCGAGGTGGACGACGCGTTCCTCGCCGAGATCGAGGGGTGGCGGGAGGAGCTTGCCCGCAACCTCGCCCTGCGGAACCCCAGTCTCTCCCAGCGCGAGCTCAACTTCGCTGTCCAGCGCACGATCGACCGGATCATCTTCCTCAGGATCTGCGAGGACCGCGGGATCGAGCCCTACGGCGGGCTCCAAGGCCTCCTCAACGGCCCGAACGTCTACGCCCGGCTTGGCGAGCTCTTCCGCCGCGCCGACGAGCGGTACAACTCCGGTCTGTTCCACTTCCGCCCCGAGAGGGGCCGGCCCGAGCCGCCCGACGAGCTGACCCTCGGCCTCAAGGTGGACGACAAAGTCTTGAAGGACATCCTCCGCCGCCTCTACTACCCGGAGAGCCCGTACGAGTTCTCCGTCCTCCCGGCGGACATCCTGGGCCAGGTGTACGAACGGTTCCTGGGGAAGGTCATCCGCTTGACGCCCGGTCACCGCGCCGTGGTCGAGGAGAAGCCCGAGGTGCGCAAGGCGGGCGGGGTCTACTACACCCCGACCTACATCGTGGACTACATCGTCGAGCACACGGTGGGAAAGCTCGTCGAGGGGAAGACCCCCCAGGAGGTGGGCGGGTTCACGAAGGCCTGGAAGCGGTCGGCGAAACTCCGGCCACTGCGCGTGCTCGACCCCGCGTGCGGGTCGGGGTCGTTTCTCCTCGGCGCGTACCAGTACCTCCTCGACTGGTACCGGAAGAAGTACGTCGAGGACGGCCCCGAGAGGCACGCCAAGGGCCGCAACCCGCGCCTCTACCGCGGCCCCGGGGGCGAGTGGCGCCTGACCACCGCTGAGCGGAAGCGCATTCTCCTCACCCACATCTACGGCGTGGACATCGACCCCCAGGCCGTGGAGGTGACCAAGCTCTCGCTCCTCCTCAAGGTGTTGGAGGGCGAGACCCACGAGACGTTGGACAGCTTCTACCGGCTGTTCCAGGAGCGGGCGCTCCCTGACCTTGGGGCGAACATCAAGTGCGGGAACAGCCTGATCGGCCCCGACTTCTTCGAGGGGGTGGAGTACAGCCTGCTCGACGAGGAGGAGCGGTACCGGATCAACCCGTTCGACTGGCACGCCGAGTTCCCCGACGTGTTCTCCGGGGATGCCCCCGGCTTCGACGCCGTGATCGGCAACCCGCCGTACTTGTTCATAACGGAGGTAGAAGCTGCGTTGCGCGCATACTACCAGCGCGCCTACAGCACAGTCTCATACAGGTTTGACCTGTACGGTGCATTTGTGGAGAGGGCCGTGTGCTGCCTCATGGCTTCCGATGCCTTGTTCGGGTTCATCATACCTCACACGCTGCTTAGCAATTCCTCGTTCAGGGGCCTACGGCGCTTGCTTGCGACTCGCTGCCATGTCTACAGAGTGGTGGACTTCGGGCCCGGGGTATTCCAGGATGCGAAGAATGAGACCATGCTCCTCTTCTTCAAGCTGAGAGGCCCGGGGACTGACTCTATGACCGAGGTCGTCCGTGCCACTCCGCGAACATTCCCAGAGCAGGTTCTTCGCTTCGTTGCTCCTCAAGGCGACTGGGCTGGACACGATGGTGAGGCATGGTCTGTGCACATCTCGCCAAGCGAGCTCACGGTCATGCGGCGGCTGCGTGAGATCAAGCATTGCCTTGCGGACTTCTGTATTGCCAACCAAGGGCTCAGAACAGGCAACAACGACAAGTACCTCTCCGCAAAACCTCAAGGCCCATCGTGGGTCCCGGCAGTTGGAGGACGGCATGTGGGTCGCTATGAACCGCTACGGAGGGAGCTGTTCGTTGACTACACGCCTGAGCTTCTCGATGCTCCCAGGGATCGCCGCATTTTCACGACACCGGAGAAGATCGTGGTGCAGGAGATTCGGAACATCGCGCTTGCGCGCCGGATCGTCGCAACACTCGACACCGATCAGACGTTCTGCCTCCAGTCCACAAACGTGGTCAACGCCAAGCCGGAGTGCCGGTTGGCGCTGAAGTACATTCTTGGTCTGCTAAACAGCACGCTTGTGAATCTGTGGTTCCGATCGCGCTTCCCAGGCAACAACCACATTGCGTCAAACCAGCTACTTCAGATCCCCGTTGCTCTTCCAGGCGAAGCCCAGCACGACAAGATGGTGAACCTGGTCCAAACCATGCTTGACCTACACAAGCAACTCGCCGCCGCCAAGACCGCCCACGAAAGGACCATGCTCCAGCGCCAGATCGCCGCCACCGACCACCAGATCGACCAACTCGTCTACGCCCTCTACGGCCTCACCGAGGACGAGATCAAGATCGTGGAGTCATGTTGAGCAGCCAGCAGCACGGACTGCGGTTGTCGGTGGAGCCTCCTTCTCGCTGGACTCCCCCTGAGAGGTGATGCGCGATGGTGTACAGGATCCCGAGGTCGCCGATTGCGCTTAAGAACACGCATATCTGGGCCAACTACGAGCCAGGGCTGTGTGCGACTCCCTTCGTACGGAAGTACCTCCACGGGATCCTCAGGAAGTGGGTTGAGGACAGCCGCCAGATACACAACCCGCTAGTGTTGCCGTGGCTTCGGCACCTGGTCCTCAACAACAGCGGGAGTCCTCTGTCTAGGCTCGACCAGATTCTCGAGAAGCTGGAACAAGTCATGGATGAGGACAACATGCATAGCCTTGTGAACGACCTGCTGTCGAAGCCCGCCGATGCTCGGGGAGTGCTGACGGCAATCGCGTCCTTTTGGGGAGAAGTCACCGCCTTCGAGAGGCTCAGGACAATGACGGCCTCTCCTATTCGGAAGATCACAGAGTATGGCGACTGGGAAGTAGATGGTATGCCGGTCTCAGTCAAGACCCTAGTCGAGATGAGCCATAACTACTGGACTATCCAAGAAACGTTGGTCGGGTATGCATGCCTGGCGGAGTGTCGAACTCTAGGCCGCGCAAGTACCATCAGGCTGTTGAGGGCTGAAGGGCTCGATGACTTGTTCATGAAGGACATTCTGTGGTTCATCGAAACGGATCTCGATGGAGTGCTGGAATTCCTGCTGCTAGATCTGTCGTTCCCCGATTGGTATACCGCTTCTGTGGAATCAACGCGAGTCTCTGGGCTAGATCGCGCTGGCGAAGACGGGCGTCTTCAGCTGTCGGCGATGCGCCACTGTCAGGACGCTGTCCAACTCGCGCTCCGCGACATTCGAGGAGGCGCACAAGATGCCCCAAGAAGTCACAGGATCGAGCTCTCTGTTGAGCTGGGGGAAGACACCTCCGGGGTATTAAGGATCTCTACTGACCACGACGCTTGGTGGGGGAACCCTAACCTAGATCAGGTGAACAAAAACCTAGTAGGGAAGAAGATCCGGGCTGCCCTCGACAAGATCGCGGAGGCAAGGCGAAAGAGCAAAGCTTCAATGCTTGTAGGGTGGATCAACTTCGGGGTGCATCCGAGCCTTCAGACAGGAATGGCATCTGATCCTGCGAACTTTAGGGAGTTCCTGTCCTCACTGGTACGGGATTCCGACCTACCTGTGATCGTCTGTCCGTACGAGGTGTTTGAAGTGACCGCCCTTCCTTTCATCGTCGTCTTCAGAGATGCGGATCCCAGAGGCGCTGTTGTTTACGACAACACCTCCCCCGTGTTCTCTGAACTCGTGGGAGGCAATGCAGGATGCCCGGAGGACTAGAAGATCGCCGGGTTCACGTCTCGCTTCGTGCATCTCTGTGCCGGTTCTTGTTCCGAACTCTGCAAGCGGTAGGATGCCTTCAGACCCGACTTTGACAGCCTGAGGCCCGTTTCCGGGACTTCGGTTCCATCCTGACTGTGTTTGTGAGGTGTCTGGGCTGAGTTGGGGACCCAGATGTGGTGCCACAATGGTGACGCATGTCCCCTTCTCAGGATGCCGGATGTGCTGTACACTGCGGTGTCATGTTCGTGCGCGAGAAAAAGCGCCGGAACCAGGACGGCTCGGTCGTCATCTACCTCCAGCTCGTCGAGAACAAGCGGGTCGAGGGGAAGACCCGCCAGCGGGTGCTCTGCACCCTGGGCCGGGCGGACGACCCCAAGCTCCGGGCCGATCTCGGGCGGCTCGTCTCGACCGCCCGTCGGTACGCCGAAGAGGAGGCCCTGGTGGTGGACGCAAGCACCCGGGTGGAGACGAAGACCTGGGGGGAGCACCTCGTGTGGGGCCGGCTGTGGGAGGAGACGTTGGGACCGGTCCTGCGGGACGCCCTGTTCCCGGAGCGGCTGGCCCGGGCCGTGTACCTGATGGTCCTGGGGCGGCTCGCGGCCCCGAAGTCGAAGTGCGCGACCTACGCCTGGTCGGGTGACGTGTACGGGGCGGGGTTCGAGGAGGTCGAGCTCCACGACCTCTACCGGGCGCTCGATGAGCTAGCCGC